>Ga0172379_10008665_pt1 | contig 12750 bp, 13 predicted proteins | sample GrowelOW334metaG_FD_119756 | JGI IMG/M metagenome (GOLD analysis project Ga0172379, IMG submission 119756) | Groundwater microbial communities from an aquifer near a municipal landfill in Southern Ontario, Canada - Groundwater well OW334 metaG | ecosystem: Environmental > Aquatic > Deep... | reverse complement strand
TCGGCAGTTTGATTGTATAAACTGCGATTTTCCACAAAAATACATGGATCATTTTTTAGGGCCGCTTCAATAAATAACCCCTTCGCCTCAAATGCCGTAGTCGGCATTAAAACGTTAAAACCAGGAATACTAGCAAACCAATTATAAAAATTTTTGGAATGCTGTGGTCCTTGCCCCCAACCCCTTCCAATTATAACCCGGATTAATATAGGCATAATATCATGACCGCCACTTTTGAATCTCCATAAAGCGATCCAATTAATCAAGGCATCCAGGCTGTAAAGAGCAAAATCGAATCTTTGGTGAACAATTATAGGTCTCAAACCGCTTGCAGCCGCTCCACAGGCCAAGGAGGTCATTAGACTCTCGGCAATTGGAAAGTCGACCACCCGCTGCGGGCCAAATTCATCGATGAGCCCATGAGTTGTTCCGAATATACCATTCGGGCGATCCACTAACTGTCCAATTATTATTGAATTTTCCACAAGACGCATGACACCAAACAGCGCCTCTCTTATTGCTGCCCCAAATGTAATTTCTCGTCTCATTATTCAGTACGGACCTGGCGTTGTTAGTTCCTGTTGTTTCAATGTATTAATCAAATTTAGCCGCGGTATTGTTGAACTTACGCTGGAGAAGGTATTTGACATAATGGCATCCATCGTCGTAAAATTTATCTCAGCCAGCGGGGCCACCCTGGCGGCCTCGTAAGAGCGTTCTACTTCTTGCTCGTCAAGCTTTAATAAACCCTTAAACTCAGGCATCCAAGGAGCATCTGAGTATACTTTCATGAAATTATCAAGCGCGTCATATGTTTTCCAATGAGCAATATCTTCTACTGACCTATAGCCTGAACCCGTATCATCCTGGGGTCCTACATGGGGATTGTACCGGTATGTAAATACCTCAATGATAGCAGGCTTACGTATTTTCCTAACATATTCGATGCCGGCGTTAATTTCCGATATGCAATGAGCAGGGAGAAATGTTGAGGTCGATAAATACTTGACCCCAAATGGAACAATTTTCGATTGCAAATTTCCGTCAACAGTGTGTTGATCTATTCTTGAATATGTTGCAAACAAGTTGTTTTCGCAAATAAGCAAAACTGGCAGATTCTTCAGCGAAGCGTAATTCATCGATTCGTAGAAAAGCCCCTGATTCGTTGCCCCGTCTCCAAAGATACCCACGGAAATATCAGAAGATTTTCCAAATAATTTTATCGAAAAAGCCCCCCCGACTGCCAATCCAATTGAACCAGCGACAATCGCTCCGGCATGCATGTTATTTACCGAACTGGAGATTTCCTGCGAACCTGAAAAACCGCTGCACGCCCCACCAATTCTTCCGTGCAACTCTAAAAAGAACTGATTCAAGTCTCCATTTTTTGCGAAATAACTACCATGGGATCTGTGATGTGAAAACAGTATATCGTTTTTTTTCAGGCCTCGCGACAAAACACCGTACGTTAATTCTTGCCCCAGGCCGAAATGCACTGGACATCTTATTTCTGATCGTTCTTCATAGTTTGCTATCAATGTTTCCTGAATTTTCCTGAGAAAAAAACAGAATCTGAAAATGGCCAGGTCCTCTATTATGTTTCTCGGAAATTCTTGGCCGCCACTTTTTAAAACATTAAGAAGTTCTGAGTGAGATTTAATCATACATATCCTTTAAAGTGGGTGCGGCATACCATATCCGTCTTTGGGTTTGCAATTAATTTCTCGAGGTGTTCCTCAATCATTTCACACAAACAGCGATCAGATAATGGGCCAATTTATCAAAGCCCGTATGCACTACCTCATCGTTCATTGAAAACATAAAAACCTGTTTAAAATACTTCTCCAATGATTCCTGCAATCTATCAGCATTGTAGTTGTTGATATGCCCCAAATCGCTCTGCTTAGAGGCGTAAATCCGAGCAACAGCGTTAGGGGTTCCAATAACCGCAACACCATGATCAACGAGGCATTCTGAAAACCTAGTAAGAAATTCGTGCTCCAACCTTTCCTCAACATGCTCAATAACATCCAAGCAGGATAGCCCTTCTATCCCTCTCTCGCCTTCCATTCGAATTGGTTTCTCGATAACATCTTGTAAAGTGAATCTGATTTTCGCTCTAAGTTCGGGATTTGCCTGTTCCATACATGCGAGCAAAATATCATTGGCATGATTTATTAGGGTCTCATCGAAATCAACACCAAGGATCAGCTTTGCTCGAGTATCGACTGCAAATGAGAGAGTCCCCATTCCATCACCGCAGCCTACATCTACTATGCTGTTGCAACGCTTAAGCATCTTAGCTGCAAATTTATAGCGGGACAGGAAAAAGCACAATCTCTTTGGGTCGAAAATGTAGCGGTCTGTAGTGTTTGGGCCTAAGAGCAGGTTAAGCTTTGAAGATATAGCCATTACCTCATCCCATGTTTTTTTCGTAGAATTTGACATATTCATATTAACTACCTCGGTTAATTATCATATAACTATATGATAGGACTAACTTCCATCATTAACATACCCCCCGTTGTTTTCGCGATCCATCCTTTTCAATCCTTCTTCCAAGGGCAAATAACGGAAGTCGGGGAAAGCCTTTCGGCAAGCATTAATATCAAAAGGCCGATAGCCTCTATGCGGCATAGGTCCATTTCTTGGCACTGTTTTGATAATGGTTGACGTTTTAACGAGGGCCGCCACTTTTTGAGCAATCTCTCTGAAAGATGTTACGGTACCCGTGGCTATGTTCAATACACCTGAACTTTTACGAGTTATAACAAGGCTTATAATTTCAATTACGTCTTCTATATGAACATGATCACGCTGTTCTTCCCCTTCACCAAAAAGTGCCATACTTTTCCCTCCAACAGCTAGGCGGTAAAACTGATTAGGCCCATAGCCATTATGAGTATCGCCGGCTCCATAAACTAACGTAGGGCGTAGGATAGAGAGGGGCATATTGCAAACCTGCTTTAATGCAATCTCACGCGCTAAATGCATGACACCGTGAAGGGAAGACGGTTCTGCACAAGAATTTTCCGTCAATGGCTTTGTATCATCCGCGTAAACGGCATCAGAGCTTATATATACAACATGCTTCGGTGGACTTTTTTCAATAGCGGCGCAAACAGAAGCTATCATAGAAATGTTCTTGAGCAGCATTTGATTATCTTTACAGGGGGCAATTGCTGCGATGACAATCAATGTATCTTCCGGCTGAATTATGTCAATTAATCTATTTGTTGCGTCATCATTTAAGAGATTCAGCATATTGCTTGTTAATGCAACTAGAGGAATATTTCTCTTTGATAAAAGCCTTACAAGGGATGCGCCAATAAATCCGCCGGCACCCATAACGACAACCCGTTTGGGAATCATTGGATATTCTGTGTTGTGTTTCAGCATCTCACTACCATTAAATTGTCGGATATTATGAACCCTTCTTTAGAGATGTTCCGAGAGTATAGTAATCCAAACCAGCAGACCTTACTTTTGGTGCATCCAGCATTCCATAAGGATCAATTATCGTTCGCCCTTGCATCGTCGCAGCAAGATCAGCGGGTATAATATCTCTGAATTCAGGCCAAGGCGTCATAATCGCTACGGCATCTGCACCATTTGCCGCCTCCATCGCTGATAACGCCCCTGAAATATGATTACCCGCAACAGAAGCATTAACAACGGGGTCATAGGCTCTGATTTTATAGCCGGAAAGCTTGTCAATCAGCAACAACGCGGGGGAATTCATAGTGCTATGAGTGTTTTCTTTATAGGCCAATCCGAGAACAGCAATCGTCACAACATGGTTCTGTGTGAGTATCGTTTCTTTTATTATTCTAAAAGGCCAGTTTTTTCTGTGTTGACTATTATTCAGCCAGGAGAGAATAACGCCGCCATCAGTATTGTGGCTCCGAGAAAGGCGTAAAACAGAATAGAGGTCACGCTCCAGATTGCCCCCTGAAATGCCGAGGCCGGGAACGATGTAGCTATACTGACCTATACGGCGATCGAGCCGCAAGGCCGGCATTATTTCTGACCAATCTGCACCGATTTTTTCACAAATCTCCGCCAGCGTATTTGCTGCGCTAATCGAAGCAACAAGACAAATATTGATGGATATTTTGGCTAATTCTGCGCTTTCATAACGCATTGGAATAATTGGACACTGGAACGCATTCAAGAACCTTTCTAAATGTTCCGGCAAAGGTAAAGAGGGATTGTCACAACCGATAATAAAGCGCTCAGGATACATTGCCCGTTCCACCGCCCGCCCAAAAATCAGGGTTTCCACTTGATAAAACAGCCGTCTATGATCAAGGGCGATTTGTTGGGTAAAGCCAGGAGACACCTGCGATAAAATAACAAGACAGGCATCGGAGTTCAATACTTCCAAAACCTGACCGACAATCTTTTGGATAGGTCCCAAATCGCTTTCGCCATCCTCATTCGTAGGCACATCAATGGAAACATAAACGATTTGGCATTCTGAAAGAACTGCTGCATCGGCCGAGAAGGTTATGCGCTTTCTATTTTCCAAAAACAGCGGATCAAGTTGCGGTTCTTGAACTGGAAAATCACCTTTATTTAATTGGGATATGAGCTCGGTGTTATCGTGGTACCCGATAACACAATATCCCTTAGCGGCTACCGCAACAGACGAAATGATGCCCAGGTGGGTTAATCCTGCAAATCCGATTATTATCTCATTCATTGTTTTATTGCGATCGCTTCTCTGTAAAGATTATTTAATTGCTCGTTGATGATCAGATCAGTGCCTATGTTGCTCTTTTTACTGCTTTTACAAAGATTTTTAAAATAGTTGTATTCCATTTCCCAGGTCGAATCGGTTTGAACTAACGTTATGGATTCCTCCTTTGGTCGCCCGCTCGGGAGCACACGCTTTCGCAAGGTGAACGTCGATGGCCCCCATTTGCAGAGTGATTCAATATGAGCGCTTCCATGCTCACCATATACCTCGGCAACAAAGTGATTCCGCCAGCTTAGCAAACTCATTTCTAATTCGATAAGCATAGGTGAGGTCGTACCGCAAATAATGTGGTCAAAGGTATTGTTTTCAAAACAATGCGCACTCCATACGTGCATCTCACCTGGAAGCGTGCCAAGAACAAATAACAGAGTATCGAGAAGATGCGAAGCCAAGTCATGCAAAACTCCGCCACCCTTATCACGCCACGGTGAATTTCGTACATCCCTTGCCGTTCCGTTGCCATAAAAAAGACGAATTCGATATAATTTACCTAAAGCGCCCGATTCTATCGTTTCCTTGAGGCGAACAAAATGTGGTTCAAATCGATGGTTGTACGCCGTATAACAAACAACATTTTTTTTATTTATTAAATCGACCAGCTTTTTCAACTCGCGCTGATCTTCGGCCATCAATGGCTTTTCAACAAGAACATGCTTGCCACATTCAATAAGGTAATTAATGCTTCCTATTTTCGGTTCATCAGGAATACATAACAGAGCTGCATCATAGGCAGTTACGTTAACTGCCTCGATATTTCGGTAATCTGCATCAGCAACAAAAGGATCTACAGTAGCTACGACATCATCACTGGCAATACGCTTTCTCTTAGCACCCTGATTGCCCAAACCAACAACAACGACTTTCATCGGCGAAATTCACTCCCCATTATATTCTGCCAATCTCTCTGCCATATCAATTTTGGACATTACATCACTCGGTTTTATGGGTATATTCCCATCAAGCTCACATTCACATGCAGCTGCCATAGATCCCAGGATGCTTGCGATAACCTCCGAACCGTTTGAAAGAAGCGACAAAGTGGCATAGGCTAAAAGCGCATCGCCAGAACCAACGGCATCCACAATGTTGGTCGCAAAGCTATCTATGGAAAAGTGATCGCTCATGCATTTTCTTTCTCTCGGAGCAACGGTAAATATGCCCCTTTCCCCCAGCTTTAGAATCAACAATTCACATTGCGTCTTCTCTTGTAACATTCCCGCCAGCTTGCCTACGGTCGAATCCTGATCGGCAAGGGCAAATCTTGCTTCTCTTTCATTTGGTGTTATAAGGTTAAATTTATGAAATTCTGTGATATTCCCCCATCTTGTAGCAACCTGACTGTCAGCAACACGGTACACTGAAGGAGGTATCGCATCAATCAACTTATTGACTGTGGACCGATTAAATATTCCATGACGAAAATCGCTGAATACTACCGCATCTGTGGGCGTACTTTTTATCACATTAATCAACTGGTCAAGCATATGGCCGGAAATTGTGCGATTGTCTAATGTATCTATCTTAAGCAAACGATAATTATCGGCAATAATTACATTTTTGTTTATTGTTGGGCGTGTTGGATCTATTATGGGGCAACTCCTGATGCCTGATGCATTTAAACCATTGACAACAAAGTCTTTAAAGTGATCATCCCCCAACACGGTAGAAAAAGTGACGTCTGCACCAGCGGCACGTAAATGCTGTGCAACAATACCGGCACCACCGATATAATCCTCTCTACCCTGATAATGGACACTGAATGTGGGGGTCTTTGTTTGGCCGCCAATTAACGTAGTACGAGTGTAACTATCAACAATTGTATCACCTACAACATGGATACGGGCACTTTTCAGGTTAATCAGGGCAGCCCTAAGATCAGTAAAGCTAAGGCCTTCCATATTCATCAACGACAGCAATTTTTCTATCTGGATTTTCGGTCTTGTTAAGTCAATAAATTTTGACGATGAATAAAGAACATCTCCTGGCGTAAAGATCATCTCACCGCCATAACCGATTACTATATCAGCCTCTTCCTGCGTGCTTGGAGGTAGACCGCTGGCCGTATATTCAAATCCCTTGGCAAAATAGTCCGGTTGAATTTGTTGAAGATTTTTTAACGGTTTGGCTTCATTATCAATAACGACATAATCAACCATTTCAAACGCTGCCAGATTTAGCGCTCTTAATTGTTCCGGCACGTGGGGCCGATAGATTCCTTTATCTATATATTTATCAGTTGTAATGGTTGTAACAAGTATATCTGCCTTTGTCTTTGCGTAGACTAAATGTCGCACATGTCCCGGATGAACGACATCGAACACACCGTGGCACATTATTACTTTTCTGTCGCGTGGGAAAGGGCCAATAATTTCCATCAGCTCTTCAACAGTCTTGATTTTGGGACGATACTTTTCAAAAAAGTCCCTTTTCATTATGATACCTTCTGAGTCATGTACTTGAACCATGTTTTCGTTGCGTCAGCAATGCTCGCGGGATCCCAAAGCGGTGCGTCTTGCCATTTTTCTATATCGGCAGCCATTATTGCAACACCTTGATCGAAACTGACCTTTGGTGACCATGAAAGCTGACTGGTAATTTTTGTTATGTCCGCCCATGTGCAATCAGGTTCGCCTGGGCGCTTGGGAACATAAACGACACCGCCGCCAAGCAGTTCAACCAAATGATTTACGCTCTGCGGATTTCCTGCACCGAGATTATAGATTTCGCCGACATGATTCGTTTTGGCAGCGGCAAAAAATGCAGTTGCCACATCTGTGACAAAAAGAAAATCTCGCGTCTGTGTTCCATCTCCCACAACCGTAAATGGTTTTCCCGCCAGTTTTTGCTTGAAAAAAACGCCGAACACAGCGCCATAGGCCCCTGTCGTTCGCACCCTTGGACCGTATGCGTTAAATATACGAATGGAGTTTACCGGCAAACCATATATCTTGCGCCAGTATAATACCGCTTGCTCACCTTGATATTTGCTCAATGCGTAGGGGTATTGGGGATTGGTTGGATGGTCTTCCCGCGTGGGCGTTTCCGCTAGGCCATAACACGATGAAGATGCGGCATAAACAAACTTCTCAATCTCAGAATAACGGGCGCATTCCAGAACATGGACTGTTCCCTGGACATTGGTTGACATATATTCTATCGGCTTTTCGATAGATGGGACAATATCGCCAATGCCGGCAAAGTGAAACACATAACGGGCATCGGCAAATATTGGCGAATTAGGTTCCAAAGATCGAATGTCTTCGCGATAAAACTCACAATTCGCCTTATCTTTTATGTGGAACAAATTTGATTCACGCCCTCCGGTCAGATTGTCAATCACGCGAACTTTATAGTCATGGTCGAGCAAGAGGTCAACCATGTGACTGCCAATAAATCCGGCCCCTCCGGTTACTACGGCTATTTTTTTTCTATTCACTTTATTCCTCTTTGTTTGACGACTTTTACATTAACATATCTTTCATCCGTGAGGCTATTAGGCAACTTGCCTGCCTTGAAGGCCTGGCACAGATCGCGTATTGCATCCTCTACAGTACGCTTCGGAACATAGCCAAGTTTCTCTTTAATTTTAGCCGAAGATACATGATAAGAACGCAGATCATTGCTGGTAGTTGTAATAATTTCTATCGGCGCCTTTTCGGGTATCTCTTTTTCTACAACCTTGCGAACCATTTCTGCAAGCTCAGATACCGTGTTATTTTCGTACGCCGCATTAAATGTTTCCGCTGCAATAAGGTGTTTCGGCATCTCTAACAACTGAACGTATAGCTCAGCAATGTCATCAACATGGATGTTGGGTCTTTTTTGTGAACCGCCAAAAACGGTTATTTGGCCTTTATTGACCGCTAAATTTGTGAGTATATTTACCGTCAGGTCAAGACGCATACGTGGTGAATATCCGCACACAGTGGCCGGACGGATAATTACAGTAGTAAATTCTTCTGAATTATGACGCAACAGAAAAGGTTCCGTCATACCCTTGTACTTATTATAATCGGTCAAAGGGACCAGGGGATGGGTCTCGGTAACATCAGGGGCGCCGCTAACTCCATAGACAGAACTGGTCGAAGCATAGATGAAACGCTTCACGCCGCTGTTTTTGCAGGCCAAGACAAGTGGTTCGAAACAGTCGTAATTGATAGAACGGCTTAGCTCAGGGTCGAGTTCAAAGCTTGGATCATTTGATATACAGGCCAAATGTATGACACTATCGACGCTGGCCAGTGCTTTTGTAAGCGCAGGGACATTGCGTATGTCGCCCTTGATAACCTTTAAATTCTTATGTTCAGGCAGTCCATCGGAACCAAAAAGCATAATATCATAAACAACTACACTATAACCCGCCGCCAATAGCTTGGGGACAAGTACACAACCTACATATCCCGCTCCACCGGTAACCAGAACTTTACCCATTCCAAACCTCCATCATCATTCATACTTCAACATTAAAGCCTGCCTGAAGGGCGTCACGATAAAACATTTTTACCGTATCCAACGAATATCCATTTAAGTCTTTACCAATTATGGGAAGTTTTGCCAGAATGTCATTGGTCACTGTGATGATATGACACCCGACAGACTCCGCCTGGAAGATATTGAGCAGCTCTCTTGGACTTGCCCATATAAGCTCCGCAGAGGGCTTCGCTTTTAGAATTTCAACTGCCTCCTTCATGGCGGGAACAGGATCGCGACCTGTGTCGGCTATTCTTCCAGCAAATACTGAGACACAGCTTGGTGTATCTTCCGACAGAAAATCCACGATATGCTCTACTTGCTTCGTCGTCGTTAAAGCGGTTACATTGACCTTTACCCCTGCCTGGGTCAAACTCCCGACAAGCGGGCCCGCATCTTCCCTTCTCGTATTCGTTATGGGGATTTTTACATAAACATTTTCACCCCAAGATGCAATCTGCAATGCCTGTTTTTCCATGATGTCAAACTCGTCTGAAAAAACCTCAAATGAAACAGGATGTCCTTTGACAATATTGATAACATCCAGTGCAAATTTTCGATAATCTTCTACATTGGATTTGCGCATAAGAGTCGGGTTTGTTGTAAAACCTTTAACAAGTGGATTTTTTCTTAATTCTGCAATACTTTTCAAGTCTGCACCATCAGCAAATACCTTTATTTTCAGTTCTTCGAGATTAGGCATTATTCCCCTCTTTTATCAATGGTATGGTTCAGGATAATAGTTGCAGCCTCATAAAGTGAGCCAACAGTTGCATCCATTCCTTGTGCTTGCGTCTCATTATATGCGACTTCTGACTGAACGAGTATTGTTTTACATCCAGCGGCCTTGCCTGCCTCAATATCGCGCCAGCGGTCACCAATCATGTAGGATCGCGAAAGATCAATCGTGTATTCTTTAGCTGCATCTAAGATCATTCCCGGTTTAGGTTTACGACAACAGCAATTATCTTCATCTAGATGGTAGCATACTTTAATATCGTCAACCTGAAGCTGTTGCCTTATTATGCCGTGAATAGTTTCTACCATCTCCTTGCTTTGAATGCCCTTGGTTACATCGGGCTGATTGGTGACAACAATGACCAAATATCCAGATGACCGGATAGAATTAATCGCCTCAAACGTTCCTAACGGAAATTCAAAGTCTTCAACTTTTGCTGGCGGGTATGGTTTCCCGTTTCGCACAATAGCTTTGTTAATTACACCATCTCTATCAAGAAATACTGCCAATTTCATGTCAGCTTTGCTTGGATGTTTTTTCCAAACCTTCCCATTTGTTCGCCTGCATCATCAATACGGGGTGACTGACGATGCAATGCCAAACAACGGCCTGGAAAGCTTCAGTATGGGGGGTAATCTTATTTGAGTCAACAGTCGGTATTACAATGACCTCATCTCCCACTTTCTTGGTATAACCGCCATCTCGTCCGACAATACCAAATATTTTGATTTTTCTTTGTCGGGCCACATCTAACGCGCGAACTATATTGGCGCTTACATTTCGCCCTGCATCACCGCCACCAACTGAGAAGACCATGATCGCATCCTTCTCATCCGCACGGCTTGTAATAAGCCATGCTTCGAATACAGTTGGCCAGCCTTCATCATTTGTCCGTGCAGTTAATTCGGCAACATTGTCCACTGGCGTGTAAGTTTCTATACCTGCCAACTTTCTGAAGTCATTGACGGCATGACTGCAATTCGCAGCGCTGCCGCCAACACCGAGAAGAAAAAGTCTTCCTGCTCGCGTTCTTAATTCAGCCAGGGCAATTGCTATCCTTTCAACACAAGAATAATCTATCATTTCCGCAATCATTGCAGTTTGTTTGAGAAACTCTTGTGAATATATCATTTTATCTCCCTCTTTAGGAACCTAGCTCTTTAATGTCGAGACTTCCGCAGAGACCGGTTGTTGCACTAACAAAGGGCTGTTTCCCTCCTATAAATCCCTGCCTCCTGACCCAAGAACCCAAGCCACCTGTATCAGTCATTTATTCTCACGCGCTTTAATCCGTTCAATGTAATCAAGAAGAAAAAACACGATAAATATAGCGGCAACAAGGCTAAGAGCGCCGGTACTTATGATTATCTTCCTTATTTGTGAATTTGAAGGTTGCACGGTAATAGAGAGCGGGCCTAATGATCCAAATGTCACTACTGTCTGCCGGAGATTCGTAATTTCTGACGCTAGATCTGCGTCTTTGGCAATTAAAGCATTTGGACTAGCAGCTGTTATTTTGCTTTTCTTCGCCATAATAGTTTTTCTTGCCTGCTGAAGATTCGCAATTTCTAACGATAGATTTGAATCTTTCATAATCAAATCAGCGGGATTAATATTAACAAATGGCACTTGTCTTTTCTTCATCATATCTGTTACCTGGTTCAAAAAAATAAGATTCGCCTTCTTGGCTTCTATAAGCGCCTTTATTTTAAAATTGGATTCTTCTGTAAGATTATTTAGTTTTGAATTTTGCTCTTCTTTTATCCTTGCAATCTCTTCCTTGATTTCCGGTAAATTACCAATATAATTAAATATGTCCTTAAAAGCCGCTGTAACATTATCGGCTGTTTTTGCATCAATAACTATGCTTACTTTACCGGTAGAATTCTTAGGAACTGACACGAACACGCTTTTAATTGCATCCGGAGTATTTGTAAATATTTTAATTTTTTTCGTATCATCAATATATCCAATAAGTTTAACGATATTGGAGGCAGGCATTACCGTGATGATATTTGGGGTAGGTGTTGCGGGAATGCTTATCTCGCATTCACCTCTGTAATAGCGCGGCATACTTAAAATAATAATAGTTACCATCACTAATGGAATAAGAAATATGCCAATAAAAATCTTTTTCCTTTTTATGAGAACTTTCCAATAATCGTAAAGATTCATTTCCTCTTCTGAATTTATTTCGTTCTCTGACCTTGTATTCATAGTTTCTCCTACTTTTTTACTCTTCTTCGATATTATTAATGAAGGGAGTAAATTCAGGTACAACCTTTTGCAGCTCTCGTTTAATGGCTTCTGCATCAAAAGTGTCGGCTACGGCAATCAATTCATCGATCTTGGAGCTAAGGATCTTAATATCGCCGTGGTTCCCCTGGATAACCTTAATCTTTTGGTGCGAGGTCGGCATGATGCCCTCGCCGACGGTAATCAATTCCTCGTAAAGCTTCTCACCGGGGCGCAAGCCAATGAATTCAATGGGAATGTCCCGATCCGGTTCAAAGCCGTGGAGGCGAATCACATCTCTCGCCATATCAACAATTTTCACGGGTTTCCCCATATCCAAGATAAAAACTTCGCCGCCCTGTCCCATGGCCCCTGCCTGCAAAATCAACTGGGCAGCCTCGGGAATACTCATGAAATAGCGGGTAACCTCCGGATGTGTCACGGTTACCGGTTTTCCCTGGCTTATCTGCTGCTGAAAAATCGGGATAACGGAACCGGAACTCCCGAGAACATTTCCGAAACGTACTGAAACAAAGCGGGCCTG
>Ga0172379_10008664_pt1 | contig 12755 bp, 12 predicted proteins | sample GrowelOW334metaG_FD_119756 | JGI IMG/M metagenome (GOLD analysis project Ga0172379, IMG submission 119756) | Groundwater microbial communities from an aquifer near a municipal landfill in Southern Ontario, Canada - Groundwater well OW334 metaG | ecosystem: Environmental > Aquatic > Deep... | reverse complement strand
CGCCAGTTACCGAGATAATGTCCTGAAATCCAACGTCAACTGTCGCCGATATAAACGACGAGACTGTTTCTGGAATATAAACGGTAATTTGAGTCAGGTTCGTCACAACAGCGTCCGTGACGTCACTCGTCGTCATCGGAAAGGCAAATTGGACTGTTTTTATTCGAGTTGCCATCAGATATTACCCTTGTTAACTATTCTAATCACTATTGGTTCTCTTCTTTCGCCAGGCGCATAACCAACTTTGAATGTAATTCCATCAATCGTGACATGTTCATACCTTGGTGCATCAACATTATTATTTTGATAGTCAGACGCATAAATGGCATATATTTTTGCCAAAATTTGCTTGAACTCTGCGGGTGTAATCTTTTCCATGTTCTATCCGTTCGTTATATTAAGCACTAAAGTAATACTGGTCGGCGATCCAGTCAATGAGTCCAGATTAAATCCAAATACATCCCCAACCGCAACACTGGTCGTCCAGCCAGTTAACGTCGATGATGATGCGGTGGCGGCAGAACTAAGCGAAGGTTTTGCCGATGCGGTAATCGTGTTAGCTACGGTTGGCAAGGCGGCATTCGCCTTCCAGACATCCAAAACACAGGTGCATGATACATCTGCAATAATGCTCCATGACGCTATTGTGCCACTATATGGCACCCTTACATAACAGGTAGTGCCAGCCCTGACGGACAATGTCGAAAAGTTATCACCCCAAGTCGCGGTTGGCGTGTGTTGTATATCGTCAACAGCTGCAATTGTTTTTCTGGTAGCGCCGGTGGTTTGAGTGTAATATAATCTGTCAGCCAAAAATTCAACTGCGCCCGGCTCTGCCGCCGTCATTAAAGGGCCAGTCATAAACTTTAAAGGAGCTGTACCCGCTGAGGTCGTACCAGGCTGAAGAGTTACGTGTTGGTGACCGCCGTTTTCAGAAGTCGCTTGATTTAAATCAGTATCACCATTGTAGTGCTCTTTGCCAATATACTGGTTAAGAATATCACCCCACAGGCCGTCATCACTATTAACTATAGGAAGTCGTTGCTCTTCCATAGCCTATTCCCCGTACCTTCCGCCGCCAAAGCCGCGTGATGATTCGTTTTTGGATATTTTTCGACTATCTGTCTTATCTAATAGATTAACAACCGCCTTCAGCCCAACGACACTCAACAAAACCAGACCACTATATTTCAAGAAGTCTTTACGATCCATCTCTTTACCACTAATGGATTTTACTATATCTTTATTGATCACGTTTATTCAAACGTCCCCGCAGACGATCTCCTACAATAATCATAAGCTACAAGAGGTATTTAATCAAACATTTTACGCCCCTGATTTTCACCCGTACCATCCTTGCATAACCATTTAGTTTTGTTATAATCAAGTAGTAATATCTAGGGAGTAAGAGGGAGAATTATCGTGCAAAAGTATGAAATTATTGCTGTAGTCGTATTGGCAATTCTTGTTTTGGTTATCGGCGGCAAAAAACTACCCGAGTTAGCTCGTGGTGTTGGCCAAGCCGGCAAAGAGCTGAAAAAAGGTTTCCGCGACGGTGCCGCTGAAGAAGACGACAAAAAGTCCGACAAAAAAACTAAATAATAACTAAGGTGGTGTAGTGGGCAAATCAGCTAAGCATTCGCATCAGCCGACAACTCTGTATGATCACATCCGTGAGCTACAGATGCGTTTTTTGGCTGTTTTTGCTACATTAACTGTTGCCAGCTTTATTGTCTATGCTGTTTACGAGCCAATCTTGGCGATATTAAGTTCACCCCTAAACGCCCCTCTCTACTACAGCAGCCCCTCGGGCGGCTTTGCATTTATCATGAAAATTTGCGTGATGGGCGCGTTAATAATAACGATGCCTGTTCTTGCCTACAATCTGATCATGTTTGTCAGGCCAGCATTTGAAAAGTTCTTACCAATGAAACGCGTATTCGTGACGGCTGGTACATCGACAATACTGGCAATCGCAGGCGCACTATTCGCCTTTTACTGCATACTGCCTGGGTCACTAGCGTTCTTCAAAGGCTTTGACGTCAGCGGTCTAAGCGCCTTGATTTCAGCCGATAACTATCTGGGGTTTGTAACCAACCTCATTATTACATTCATCGTAATATTCCAATTGCCCCTTGTGATTGCTTTTATTGACAAGATCAAACCATTGCAGCCAAAACGACTATTAAAGCTTGAAAAATGGGTTGTCCTTGGCAGCCTAATAATTTCATTGATTCTGCCTTTTACTTATGACTTTGTCACTAGTATACTAATCGCCGTACCGATTATTGTACTCTATAATTTGTCAATTTTGATAGTAGTGTTTAATCATGCCAGTGCTGCTAGAAAAGTTCAGGCGGTCGTCATTAAGCCAGTTTTGGCTGATTCAACCAATACGTCATTCGCGCTTGACGAACAAGTATTCGACAACTTTGCCGAAGAACTCGCCCAACTTGAAAAACCACAACCTGCCCAGCCAATTGTTTCTAAACGACCGGTTTCTATCGCTAAGGGCGTCATGGACGTAAACCTGAAAGCAAAGCCACAACAAACTGTCGAACCGGCTGCTTGGGTGCTCGAGCGAAAACTACGTCGCGAAGCTATCATGAAACAGATGTACGCCTTTTCGGAAGTGAATCGACACGCCAGCGTCAAACGCGTCGGCGCTAATTAGGGTCTAGGGATTGGGAAATAGGAAATAGGGATAAGACGGGGGGCTTGAAGCTCCCATTTCCCATTTCCCATTGCCTAATCCCTTTTTAGCATGACCGTGAATGCTTCTGAAGGGATGTCAACCTTTCCAAATCGCTTCATGCGCTTTTTACCTTTGGCTTGTTTTGCTAGCACCTTTTTCTTGCGCGATACATCACCGCCGTACAATCCAGTCGTAACATCCTTGCGATAAGCTGACAAATCTGCACGCGCAATAAACTTGCCGCCAATTGCCGCCTGCAGCGCAACCTGAAAGTTTTGGCGCGGAATAACCTCTTTTAATTTGTCGACAATCTCGCGGCCCAAACGTTGGGACTCGCTGCGATGCGTCATAATACTGAGTGCATCAACGATGTTTCCGGCGACATAAAAGTCTAGTTTAACTAAATCTTCAGTTCGATATGTGTCAAGTTCATAATTAAACGATCCATAGCCACTAGTAATCGATTTAAGTTGGTCGTAAAAATCAGTCAACAGATTGGCAAGTGGCGCCTCAAAACTAATCACCGCCCTCTCGTCAATATAACTAAGGTTATTCTGCATGCCGCGCTTGTTAATGATCAATTGCAACACGCCACCGATGTATTCTTTTGGAACGACAATTTCGCCCTTAATCCAAGGTTCACGAATTTCTTTTATTTTACTAACATCAGGCAAGTCACTGGCGCTTTTTATATCCAATTCTTCACCATTTGACAACAACACATGATAATCAGTTGATGGATTAGTAACAACCAAATCCAGGTTATACTCGCGCTCTAACCGCTCGCGAATAATGTCCATGTGTAACAACCCTAGGAATCCAATTCTGACACCAAATCCTAATACTGGTGAGTTTTCTAATTCAAATTGCAGTGCCGAATCACTTAGACTTAGCTTTTCAATCGCGTCCTTTAAATCCTGATAATCATCATTGCTGACTGGGAAGAATCCAGCATAAACAAACGGCTTTACCAATTTATAACCCGGTAATTGCGACAGTGTATATGAACGTTTAGTTGTTACCGTATCGCCGACCCTTGCCTCACGAGTCGTTCGCAAATTAGTCACGATATAGCCAATCTCGCCCGTTGCCAGTTCAGCACCGTCTCTTTTATCCGGCTGCAACGTGCCAACATTTAACGCCAGGCCGTGGGCGCCAGTCGCAATCATTTGAACCTCATCACCCTTTTTTATTGATCCATCAACGATGCGAACATATAAAATAACGCCTCGATAATCATCATAATAACTGTCAAAAATCAGTGCCCGTGTTGGCGCATCGGCGTCACCACTTGGCGCTGGTATTCTGTCCACGACAGCATTTAGCACTTCTTCGACACCCTGACCAGTCTTGGCGCTAATCTTTAGAATATCTTCCTCTTTGCAGCCCAACAGGTTAATGATTTCAGCGCTAACCCTCGCAACATCGGCCGCTGGCAAATCGATTTTGTTTAAGACTGGAATAATAGTCAAGTCAACTGCCATCGCCAGATAGACGTTCGCCAAAGTCTGGGCCTGAATCCCCTGGCTGGCATCAACAACCAAAATTGCGCCTTCGCAGGCTTGCAACGACCGACTAACTTCATAACTAAAGTCGACATGTCCTGGAGTATCAATCAGGTTGAGTTGGTAGGTGGTAGATGGTAGTTGGTAGGTGGTAGGGGTATGCGCCATCTTGACCGGCGCCAACTTAATCGTAATTCCCTTTTCGCGCTCAAGGTCCATACTGTCTAGCAGCTGCGACTTCATGTCGCGCTTTTCAACCGTACCGGTCAACTCTAACATTCGATCAGCCAAAGTTGATTTGCCGTGATCGATATGTGCGATAATACAGAAGTTTCGGATGTGACTTTGAATCATTTTGAACGCCTAAAACCACCGAACATTATCTTTTTTACATAAGCTATTACAGGGTTAACTTCCTGAAGGTCAAGAAGCTTGCTAAGCCCCAGGTAAGACAACAATGAAATAGTAACGATCAGAGCAAACTTTGGAAAACTGGCTATAAAACTTTGGTCAGTTGCGTTAAGTGGCAGCGCCGCGACACACAAATATGTAATCGCCGCCGTAAATCCAGTAGCGCTGGCCATTCGCGCAATAGCGTGGATAAATACTTTATCGAATAGCCCCTTAATATGTCTGGACATCACAACTAATAAAATAATAACCTGGACAATAGACACGATTGACGCCGCCCAAGCCAAACCATAAACGCCTAAGTGCAAACCAAATGTAAACCAAATAGCCAATACTATATTTAATGCAATTACAAAAAACGATATATAAAGAGGCGTTTTGGTATCTTGTTGAGCATAAAAACTTCTGGCTGCGATTTGATAAATCGAGCTAAATAAAATCGATATTGCCAAAATACCCAAAATGCCAGACATGAGTACGTCTCCACCGTTATTTATAAAGTTTACCAAATACCCACGACCAAAATAAGCCACTACGGTCACCGGCAAAGTCAGCCAAATAATAACTCGCAAAACGGATTGTAACTCTTTTTTAAATAAGTCTGGCCGTCCTTGACCCAATCGCTCGGCCATCTTTGGAAAAGCAGCTGTGCTGATAGCCACACCGATTAATGTAGTCGGAACATAAGACAAGTTTGAGGCCTGTTGATAAGCTCGGATTGATCCGGCCGCCATTCGTGAAGCCAGGTTAGTCTCGACAATGCTATTTACATAATTAATTCCCTGATTCAATGACCTAGCCGGCAATAATGATAGCACCTTCAAAAAGCCTTTATTGCGCCAGTAAACCTTGAATCTGTAGTCAAATCCCATACCATATAGGCCAATACAGCTGACCAAAAGTTGCATAACTGAGCCCAATACTACACCCAGCGCTACGCCCATAATACCGCCGTCAAATGCTTGCCATCCAAACAAATTAATACCGTTTGTAAAAAAGAAAGCACCGATAATGATACCCAAGTTATAGACAGCTGGTGCTATCGCAAAAAATGTAAATCGTCCGACCGCTTGTTGCATACTGGTTATCACCGTCGCAATAGCAAACAAGAATGGATTAACCGCAATAACCCTCATCATACTAATCGCCAAGGCACGGCTAGACTCGTCCAAACCAGGCCCAACCACATAACGCACTAATGGATCTGCAAAAATAATAATCAAAACACTCGTTACAAGTGTCGCTAGTGCCATCAAGTTCAAAAGACTAGTCGAAATCTCCCAGGCTGATTTTTTGTTACCGTCTGCCAAGCGTTGATTGAAAACTGGTATAAAAGATACGCTCAGCGCGCCAGATACTAAAATAAAAAACATGAAATCTGGAATCAAAAAAGCAACCGTATAAGCGTCAATACCCTGCGGATAGGTACTGTAATACAGACCATTTAACTGGCGGTCTCGGATTAGCCCAAGAACACTTGATAGCAGTGCCGAACCCGATAAAAGTGCCGCCGCAATTTGAATCGGCAACTTTTTATTGGCTCGGGCTACAGTACTTCTTATTGGTCCCATTTGTATTATTGTACCAGGCCTTAATAAAGTTTGGCTTCCTTAGGTAATACCGTTCCCTTAAGTATTTCGACAACTTTGTCTTCTTCGATTGTTTCTTCCTCAAGAAGCGCCTTGGCTAGCTTGTCCAAGCTGGCACGGTTTTTGACAATTACGGCCTCGGCACGCCTTGAAGCTTCGTTCATCAAAGTTGCGACTTCTTTATCAATCTCGGTAGCAGTTTCGTCGCTGTATGGTCGTTCGTGAGTCATTCGGTCAAACATCATGCCACCATTATTTTCATGGAATACTTGATTGCGTAATTTTGTGCCCATTCCTTGCTCGACAACCATATCCCTGGCAATCTCGGTTGCATGACGCAGGTCAGAACCAGCACCAGTCGTTACGCGGTCATCACCATAAATAATCTTTTCAGCAATTCGGCCGCCTAATGCACGCGCCAAAATATCTTTAAATTCGATAATGCTGGTGTAGTTTTTGTCTTCAGGTGGCAAAAACCAAGTTACGCCACCGGTTGCACCGCGAGGAATAATCGTAACCTTATGCACTGGATCGCTGTCTGGCAAAACATGTCCAACCAACGCATGACCTGCTTCGTGATATGCCGTCAGCTCTTTTTCTTTTTCGTTCATAATTTTAGCTTTGCGCTCTGGTCCAATAGCAATCTTTTCAAACGCTTCAGTTAAATCATTATTGCTGATTTTTTTCGCATTGCGGCTGGCTGCAATAATCGCTGCTTCGTTGGCGATATTAGCCAAGTCTGCACCTGACGAACCAGCGGTTTTTGCCGCCAATGCGTCAATATTTACTGTTGCATCAACTGGTTTCTTTTTGAAGTGAACCTTCAAAATCGCTTCGCGGTCTCGGCGCTCTGGCAATGTAATATTTGTTCGCCTGTCGAATCGTCCTGGACGCAGAAGTGCTGGATCCAAAACATCGGCACGGTTGGTAGCCGCTAGGACAATTACGTTAGCACCGGTATCAAAACCGTCCATTTCAACCAAAATTTGATTCAAAGTCTGCTCGCGCTCGTCATGTCCGCCGCCCATACCACTGCCACGTCGTCGTCCAACGGCATCAATCTCATCGATAAAGACGATTGCTGGCGCATTCTTTTTTGCCTTGGCAAACAAATCACGTACACGACTGGCACCAACACCAACAAACATTTCAACGAATTCCGAACCTGATATTGAAAAGAATGGCACGTTTGCTTCACCGGCAACTGCACGAGCCAACATCGTTTTACCAGTACCTGGACTGCCAACCAACAAGACACCACGTGGAATCTTGGCGCCAAGTGCTTCGTATTTTTTAGGGTGTTTTAAAAAGTCAACGACTTCTTCTAGGTCTTGCTTGGCTGAATCATTACCAGCAATATCCGTAAATACTACTCGTTCTTTGTCGACGCCGTACAATTTGGCTTTTGATTTGCCGAAACCAAGCGCTTGGTTATTTTGACCTTGGGCTTGTCGCATCATAAAAGTAAAGAATCCGATAATCAAGATCGTCGGAACAATAATAACCGCCAAATTCCAAAGCATGTCATTGGTGGTCGATGGTGGAAGAATCGAAATCTCGACTGGTGCATCAGCCTTTAGGCCTTGCTCTTGGATGCTGCTGTCTTGTTTGACTGACTTTTCAGTTGGCTTGTCGCTGTCCTTTGGGGTCACGGTAACATCGTTACCCTGAATCGTAATCTTTGATATTTGCCCAGCGTTAGCTTCGCTGATTACTTGTGATATTGGCACTTCTTTCAGGTCGTCATGTGGCGACAAAAAAGCGATTCCAACAATTACGCTGAATACTATTAAGACCCAAAATAAAGACAACCGAATGATGTTGCTTGGTTTTTTATTAGAACCCGGGATTTGCATTGCCATAATTAACTATATCTTCCTTTCAGACAGTCGCCTCATTAGCCTATTCCTATTCTTATTTTACCAGTTCAACAGTAAAATTACGAGTGGTGAATTTGATTTTAACACCGCCGCCTACGTCAAAGGTTTTGCCAGGCAAGGCTGTCTTGATGGCGTGCAGGGCCTTGGATATTTGAGGATGCGTCAAACGGCTGCCGACAATGTGCCGCAAACATTCCATTGCCGATGCTTCGTTAATATGAATAAAGAAGTATCGATTATAGACTGGGCCATCGCCAACTAGTCTTTTAACCTCGTCTTTAATATGTTTTTTGATTCGTTTTTGGTCGGCGTGCAGGGCCAGCAATTCGCGCCTTTGGTCCTCGGGCATGCGCATCGTTTTGCGTCTGATCTTGTTGCGTAAATATTTATCCTCGGCATTTGTGCTGTCCTCGCGCCAAGCCAATTTATTGCGCTTGGCATAATCGATGATTTCCATTTTATTCAGACCGGTCAGCAATCGCTGGACATCCGAGTCTAACACCGCCAGCCCTCGCCAACCAGTACCGCGTATCAAATTAATCGCGATTGATTCAATAATGTCATCTGCATGATGAGCCGTGACCAGTGTTGCATTGTGCTTTTTCGCTACTTCGCGCAAGAACTTGTAGCGCCTAGCTCGGGCTTTTTCTTCACTGACGTCTGGGCCTAATTTTTCGCGCTTGGTTTCAAACGGCAAATCATATTTTTTAGCCAGTCCAGCCACAAAAATTGCATCAATACCCGAATCACGACGAATACCGTGGTCAAAATGTGCCACGACCAACTCGTGGGTTTTAAGCTTTGCCAATATATCCAACAGGACGACCGAGTCGACCCCACCACTAACTGCTAAGACATACTTGCCCATATATTTAGTATATCTTATGCTTATCGCAATTTGATAATTTTATTAAAAATCAAATCTTTGCGACAACTTGACGCCAACCCAAATACCAAATAATCCGCCGATAAAACCAAAAAGTATACTGCCAACACCAAAGAAATTATTATCACCCCACAGCATCGGCACAAAGTTGCCAGCTATTTCAAATACCATTGCACAAAATAATATGACCTTTTTATTCATACTCTTAGTATCTCACATGTAACGAATTACAGCAGACCACCGAAAACTTGGATTATTCAACCTGAAGGGATGTGAGCGCAGCGAAGCCAAACGCCACGTGCTGACGAAGTCACACGTAGAGTGGCCCAGAAGGGTAAATGATCTAAGGTTTCGGCTAAAAAACGCTAAAGATATCGGGTACTGCCAAAAGGGATTTTTTGCTTCACAAATACACTGGTTGTTAGGGTGTTGGCCGAATGAATCGTCCTATCGCCATAGCGCTTATTGATATCATCGATTGCGCCTACCAAATTTTGCTCGCGCGCCAAGATATCGCCTAATAAACTAAGTTGCTTGTCGTCATCATCGCATAGCCCATAACACCTAATACCAATCTCTTTGATGTCTTCCGGTGCGTCGGCAAATAACAACTGGGCCAACGAATTAATTGCGCCGTCACTATAAAACGGCAGTTGGCACATGCGGCTGGCATGCCAGTATTTGTGACTGAGGGTTTTGGCATAGACAAATACTCCGCGCGCCAACTTGTCCTGAGACCGCAACCTATACCCAACCGACTCACACAAATGATGCAACCTAGCCGTAATTTCTACCCGTGTCAAATTGCGTTCTTCTAATACATACTGCCGACCAACTGTTTTAGTCGTGACCTCCCTATCATCCACCTCGTACCCGCGCAAACGCGCATGCCATTGCCGTCCGCAAATACCTTTAAAAACTATCTTTTGTAAAGTAACTTCATCTGCATCCAAAAACTTTATTGGCGTATCGATTCCAACTGCCCTTAATCGTTTGCCATATTGCGATGCAATGCCTGTCAAATCCGTCAATTCCAAAGTTTCGTAAACACTGCGCAAATTATCAGCCGTTATAACATCTAATCCGTCTGGCTTGTGCAACCCAGCCGCTGTTTTCGCCAAAAAACGATTCGCCCCAATCCCGACGTTGCAGCGCATCCATATACCAATTTCATCACGCAAGCGCTGCTTGATTTCATGGCCAATTTCAATTAATGACCGATGGTTGTTAAAGCCGTGAAAATCCAACACACCCTCGTCGATACTTTTCATAACGACATTAGGCGAATAGCTGTTTAATATATTCATCAATTTTTGATAAACAAACCGATATTTTGGCGGATCACTTTCAATGCCAATTAATCCCGGCGCCAGCCTAGCTGCTTCGATAAATCGCATACCGACTTTAACGCCCAGGTCTTTTGCTTCGTAGCTGGCGGTCACAATTGCCGTAAACTCCGTTCGACGATTAATTATCGCGACTGGTTTGCCCCGCAGCAGTGGCCGCGATTGCTGCTCGATAGTCGCAAAGGCCGAATTTAAATCGACGTGCATAATAAGTGGCTCTTCGCGGTTATACATGGTCGGCTTCCCTGGTTAAATGCCACGTTAAACGTTCGGAATCAAACTCTATGCGATAATCTGCCTGCCCGTCAGTCACATCAAAAATATGAATTGTCCGTTTGCCATTCATATTGGGGTGGCGCAAACCAATCTCGGTAACATCAATTTCTTGCCCGCTAGGACGTTTAAACTTAATCGGCCGACAAGGATTTAACCCGCCACCAAAAACCGCCAACACAATTATTCGTTCGTTAAGTTCCAGCTCATCATTCATATACAATATCCCCTAAAGATCATTAGGAAACGCAGTTATTGATTGCTTTGCCCGTCCGTATCACCCGTTTCTTAGTGATTCAGCCGAAGACAAATTATGAAATGATGACCTGTCGCGAGGGACGCTTAACTTTTCAGCCAGTGAGTATCGCGTGGTATATGTTCATTATAACACTAGCGGGCATTTACATATCTGTCCATCAGTGAGATAATCTAAGCAATTATTAACCATAATCGGTATAGGAATATGGAAGAAAATAACGATCCAAATAACCAAAACCAGCCACCAGTGACTCCGACTGAGCCAATGGCGCCTGCAGAAGATATGAACGAATCAGTCGAACCAATGGAAACAACTGGCCCTGCGCCAACTGAAGCACCAGCAGAACCAGCAATGCCGACCGAGCCAACAGCACCGGTTGTCGAAACAACTCCAGCACCACAACCGGTGCCAATTGTTGCACCAGTTGCTCAAAAATCAGGCAATAAAATGAGCAAAATCATCATTGCTGTTGTCGCCGTCGTTGTACTGGCAGCCATCGGATATGTCGTATATGGATACGTCAACCAGTCCAACAAAACCACTAACAATCAAGCGACCGACACAACACAAGAAGAAACAAAAGATGTCGAAAAAGTAGATTCAAATGTCGAAGCTGCAACTAGCGTCATAACCGACAGCTTAAATAGCGAATCTAGCCTAACCAACACCGATGACGGCGACATTGCCGATGATATTAACACTGCAACCGATAATGTAGGAGCCAGCGTCGATGAAAACAATTTCTAATAAACTAGTAACGTCCGTTATCGCCAGCCTTACACTAGTACTAGTGTCGGTAACCCCAGTAGTAGCGGTTGGTAACACCGAAGATACTGTCGGCAAGGCATCTGCATCATGTACTAGAGTTGCTGAACTGAAAGATACTCAGATTGCAGCAATGACTGCAAAAATGACGACTTTACGTTCAGAGTTTACAAATCGCTTGACAACAATGAACACCAAGCAAGCATCACTTGACGAAAAAGTTACTGCAGCTCGAGCGACTGCAAAAAAAGAATTTGAAGCAAAAATTACAGCCATGCTAGCCCAAGAGGGTTTAACCGATGCGCAAAAAGAAGCAATCGCAGAGTTCCAAACTAGTATGGAGCAATCTATGGAAATCCGACAAACCGCAGTCGACAAGGCCCGCAGCGATTATCGTATCGCCCTTGCCGCTTTGGTTCAAAACCGCCAACAGGCTATGTTGACAGCTGCCGAGACTTTACAGACATCCACCCAAGCTGCTTTTGACACAGCCGTATCAACCTGTGGACAGGATGGCAATATGACTACTCTTCGCACATCAATCAAGACCGCGCGCCAAACATACCAAACCGCACGCAACTCAATAAAAATCAAAGATGACATTCAGGCTATTGTTACCACTCGTAACACAGCAATAAAAGATGCAAATCAAATATTTGCCGACTCGGCACATACATATGCCATCACCCTGTCGACCGCACTTGCAGCCACAACCGATTCAACAACTAACTAATAAGCCTAGAAATCCCATCTGTTTTTTGCTACAATCGTCTAGTACTGTTCGCATTTTTGAGATTTGCGATTAGTCAATTAAACAAACCAAGCTTCAGCTGTTTGTTGAATTGTAAGGAGGAACGATTTTAAGACGAAGCTTTTGCCGCCTGCGGCAAAACGAGGCCTAAAAATCAGTTCCGACGTGGTAGCGTAGCTCAGTTGGTTAGAGCGTAGGACTCATAAGCCTAAGGTCACAAGTTCGATCCTTGTCGCTACTACCAAAGAAACAGTCCCATCACAAGATGGGGCTTTTTCTTTGGTAGACGCCTTGATCGAAATTGTGACTTTTTGCATAGCAAAAATAGTCACTGGGTCGTGTAGTGAAGTGAAATAAAAATGTGTTTACATATATTTATGAACAAACGGAAGATG
>Ga0172379_10008663_pt1 | contig 12759 bp, 12 predicted proteins | sample GrowelOW334metaG_FD_119756 | JGI IMG/M metagenome (GOLD analysis project Ga0172379, IMG submission 119756) | Groundwater microbial communities from an aquifer near a municipal landfill in Southern Ontario, Canada - Groundwater well OW334 metaG | ecosystem: Environmental > Aquatic > Deep... | reverse complement strand
CGACAGGATATGCAACGCTTTTTTTGTGCGATTAGGGATCATATTCCCTAATGGTTCCAGTTCTGCTGTGTCTTTACAAGAAAAATGACGATTTCACCTCCACGAGGTGTCTATTACCTCCTTTACAAGAAAAATGACGATTTCACCTCCACGAGGTGTCTATTACCTCGGTTTTTGTCAAGATTAACGGGCCAAAAGCAAGAAAAATGGGCCATGTGGCCCGCCTTACGTCTTCTGTTCGATTCAGACTATTTGAAGTCGAAGCTTGATTTGTCGGATATCCTCTTCTTGGCGTTCGACCTGCGACTGCAAACGCTTCACCCACTCCATGGCGAAGGTATGGTCTTCTTGGATGTTCTTGCAAACAGTCGCGATCCCCTCCAAAAGGTCGGTCATCTGCCTGACGTCATCCTTGGATGCCAAGTTACGTTCGATGCGATCGAAACGGTCATCGTGCTCCAGGAGTTTATTTATGACTTTCTGCTCGTCCATACCGATCCAATAATAACCCGTGATCGAAAAGACGCAAGTCCAGTCATCACTTCATCGCCCGCACGAAGCCGCGCTTGCCCTTCTGGACCAAGACGCCCTTGGCGCCGATCGCGATTTCGATCGTCGGGTCCTCGATCGTGGCGCCGTCGACTTTGACGCCCTTCTGTTCGACCAAGCGGCGAGCCTCGCTCTTCGAGACGGAGAGGCCGGTGGCGAGAAGAAGATCGACGGCGTTCAGCTTGGCCTTGCCGACCGAGACCTCTTTGACCTCGTCCGGCGTCTCCTTCTTCTGGAAGACCTTCACGAACTCCGCCTCGGCCGCGGCCGCCGCCTGCTCACCCTCGTACATCCGGACGATCTCGCGCGCGAGACGCATCTTGATGTCACGCGGGTTCGTCGCGTTCGAGACGAGCGACTGCCGCACCGTCTCGACTTCCGCGTCCGGCAAGTCGGTCGCAAGCTCGAACCATTGCATGATGAGCCGGTCCGGTATGCTCATGACCTTGCCGTACATGTTTTCGGGCTTGTCCGTCAGTCCGACGTAGTTGCCGAGCGACTTGCTCATCTTGTGTTCGCCGTCCAAACCGACGAGCAGCGGTACCGTGATCACGGTCTGTTCCGGGAGATCGAGGGCGCTCTGTAACGCACGTCCGGCAAGCATGTTGAACGTCTGGTCAGTCCCGCCGACTTCGACGTCGGCTTCGATGGCGATGGAATCCTGCGCCTGCATCATCGGGTATAGCAGTTCGTGCATCCCGATCGGACGATGATCCTTGAAACGGTTGGCGAAATCGTCGCGCTCCATGAGCGAGGCCACGGTGAACTTGCCGGACAGACGGAACAGATCGGCAAGACTCAATTTGCTCAACCATTCGCCATTGAAGTGCACTTCGGTCTTTTTGATATCGAGCACGCGGCCGACCTGTTTGAAATAGGTTTTAGCGTTCGCCTCGATCGCCGCGGTGTCGAGTTGTGGCCGGGTCTTCGATTTGCCGGACGGGTCGCCGATGCGCGCGGTGTAATCGCCGATGATGAATACGACGGCGTGGCCCGCGTCCTGGAAACGCTTCAAGAGGCGCAAGGCGACGGCGTGACCGAGGTGCAGATCGGGCGCAGTCGGATCCATGCCGATCTTGACCCGCAATTTCTTGCCTTCGGCGAGCTTCTTCTCGAGCTCGGCGCGCACGACGACGTCGGCGATGAGCCGCGTCGTCAGGATGTCCGTACTCGAAGTCTTGGTTTGGTTCTTCATACGACCTTATTGTATCAGTTCGAGCTGTGCGCGTATCTTATCGAGTTCGGCCGCGGCCGCGTCGCGCTTGCCGCGCTCCTTCTCGATGACGGCCGTCGGCGCCTTACCGACGAATTCCTCGTTCGCGAGTTTGGCGTCCACCGAGGTGACGTACTTTTCGAGATTGATCGCCTCTTTCGTGAGCCGTTCCCGTTCTGCGGTCGCGTCCACCTTGCCGGCGATGTCCACGAATATCCCGGTCTCACCGACCACGGCGCTCGAAAGTCCGTCGGTCTGCTTTGGCGCGCCGAGCGTGATCTTCGAGGACGACAGGCGCGACACCCAAGCGAGTTCGGACTCGAGCCCGGGCGGCGGCGTCGCAACCCAAGCCTCGGTCTCCTGCTTCGGCGGGATCTTATAGTTGGTACGCAGGTCGCGGATCGCGGCGACGATGGCTTTGAGCGCGTCCATCTCACCAGACGTCGACACTTGATCCGCGGTCGGCCACGTCTCGACCATGAGCATCGCCTTGTCGCCGAACGTCTCGCGCCACAACACCTCGGTCACGAACGGCATGAACGGATGCCAGAGTTTGAGCACGGTCAGCAAGACGTGACGAAGGATAGCGTCGGTCGAAGCCGCGAGTTCCGGAGATTGCGCTTTCTGGACCTTCGAGATCTCGAGGTACCAATCGGCGAAGTCGCCCCAGGTGAAATCGCGCAATTTTTCCCCAGCCTGCGAATACTCGTAAGCCTCGATGTGCGCCGTGACCTCGGAAACGGTCGCCGCGAGACGAGCGAGAATCCATCTGTCAGGCAAGGTCTTGGCCTCGACCCCACTGGCTACTGGCAACTGGCTACTGGCCCGGGTCGTCGCGAGCACATACCGGCCGATGTTCCAGAGCTTGTTGACGAAATTGCGACCGCCTTCGATCTTCTCGGTGTAGTAGCGGGAGTCGTTGCCTGGCGAAATGCCGATGAGCAGACTGATCCGTAGAGCGTCACAACCGTATTGTCCAATGACCTCGATCGGATCGATGCCGTTGCCGGACGACTTCGAGAATTTCTTGCCGTACTGGTCGCGCAGGATGCCGTGGATGTAAGCGTCCTTGAACGGCACCTGATCCAAAGCGTACGCGCTCATCAGGATCATGCGCATGAGCCAGAGGTACAGGATCTCGTAACCCATCTGGATCCAACTCGTCGGATGGAAAGCGGCGAGGTCGGCTGTCCGTTCCGGCCAGCCGAGCGTCGAGAACGTCCAGGAACCGGAAGAGAACCAGGTATCGAGCGTATCCGGATCCTGCTCCCAACCTGCGCCCGGCGACGTCTCCGAGACGCGGACTTCCTCGCCTCGGTACCAGACCGGGATGCGATGACCCCACCACAACTGACGCGACAAGCACCAGTCCCGCAGGTTGTCGACGCGGTCGAGGTAAAGTTTGGTGAAGCGTTCCGGCGTGACCGTGACTTTCTTCGACGCGTCGCCGCCGAGACCGGTGGTCACGGCCTCGCGCATCAGCTCGCGCAAAGTCCGGCCGCGGCTCGGGATAGTCTTGTTCATGTCGAGCCACCACTGGGTCATCGGGATCGCCTCGATGACGTCGCCCCAGCGATCGGAAGTGCCGACGTTCTGCGAGATTTCCTGTTCATCCGAAAGCAAATCTAGGTCGCGAAGCCAGGCCACGAACTTCTCGCGCGCCGCCTCCGCGGTCAGGCCGGCGTAGTCCGTACCCGCTTCGACGGTCATCCGCCCGTCAACGCCGATGACCGGCACGATGCCGATCGGCTCGCCCTTCGCCTTCTGCTTCTCGTACATCGCGAAGTCGATCGCGCTATGGGCCGGGGTCACGCCGAGCGCGCCGGTGCCGAACGCCGGATCCACCTCTTCGTCCGTGATGATCCTGATCTCGAGCGGCGCGGCCGCACCGACGTCCACCTTATACGTCTTGCCGACGAAGCTCGCGTAGCGCTCGTCCGAGGGATGGACGGCCACCGCGGTGTCGCCGAGTTTGGTCTCGGGGCGCGTCGTCGAGATGGATATCGGAAAATCCTTGGCGTACTTGAAAGTGTAAAGTTTGGCCGGACGCTCGACGTGGACGATCTCGTCGTCCGAACAAGTCGACTGCCCTTTGACCGACCAATTGACCACGCGATAGCCGCGGTAGATGAGCCCGTCATCGTACATCCGCTTGAAGAGCTCGTTCACGGCGGCACTCCGTTCGGCGTCGAAAGTGTAGGCGAGACGCGACCAGTCGCAACTCGTGCCCATCTTGCGGACTTGTCCCAAGATGGTCGCCTTGGACTCCTCGGCGAACTCCCTGATCTTCTCGACCAACCCTTCGCGACTGAGCTCCCCACGCGGGTCGGAGACGCCCTTCGCCATCAATAGCTTCTCGACCTTCGCCTGCGTGGCGATGGCCGCGTGGTCCGTGCCCGGGACGAGCAGGACCCGCTTCCCTCTCATGCGTTCGTAACGGGCCATCGTGTCCATCAAGGCATTCTCGAGAGCGTGCCCGAGATGCAGGATGCCGGTCACGTTCGGCGGCGGCATGACGATCGAAAACGGCTCCTTCCGCTCGCCCGGGAGCTTTCCCGGGTCGAAAAAACCGCTCTCCTCCCAGAGCTTATAGATCGCGTCCTCGTGGGCCGCGGGGTCGTAGGCTTTCGGCAATTCTGGTTTGTCGCTCATAGCGCTGGAACTATAGCCAATCCTAAGCCAGTAGGCCAGTAGCCAGTCGCCAGTAGGCCGTCGCGAGGGATCCGGCTTCTCCATGTATAGTTCACCTTAGACGGTGACACTCGACCTCTCCAAGGGTGACAGAGGTGTACGCTCTGTCGCATATGGCAGGATCACCCCTAAGCGCTCCGAAGGAGGTCCGTTGTCGATGGTACAGATTGGTCGATGTCGACGGTTGGAAGGTCAAGAAGGTCTGTCTGGCATATAGCATCTCCAGGAAGACCTACTACGAATGGCGCAAGAAAGACCTCGGTCTCGGGGTCCCCGGCCGTCGTCCCAGGAAACCCCATCCCCAACTGAAGATCGTCGGGTCTCTCCGGGTATTTATCGTCGATGCCAAGAGGAAGTACAACTTCGGCCCCAAGAAGATGAGCGTGTATGTCCTCAGGGAACGCGGCGTTCGGGTATCGCCGTCGGCCATCTACAAGTTCTACAAACGCCGCGGTCTCATCCGTCGTCCGGTGAAGAGACAGGCGTGGTATACGCCGATGACGAAGCCGTTTCGGGCCTCGATACCTGGTGAGAACGTCCAATTGGACCTCAAATACGTGCCCGGGAGGGACGGACTGTGGCGGTTCCAGTACCGACTCATCGACACCGTCACGAACATGCAACACGTCATCGAGAAGAAGGACCGGACCGCCAGGACGACAATCAAGGTGCTCGAGAGCGCCAGGCGCACATATCCCTTCAAAATTGCCGGGATACAGACGGACAACGGCGGCGAGTTTCGAGGGGTTTTCCACACCTTCCTGCGGGCGGAAGGCATCGAGCATCGCTACATCCCCAGACGGTCGGCTCCCTGGAACGGCAAGGTCGAACGGGCCAACCGTTCGGTGGACGACGAGTACTACCTGAATCCCGGGCGTCCTTGGAAGACCGTCCGTGCCTACACCGACTGGTACAACACGGATCGGCCACATGACGGCAAAGACATGGACGGTCTGACCCCTTATCAGAAATACCTAACCTTCACCCAGGAGAAGTGTCACCCTTGAAGGTGAACCGTACACTCCATTGACATCACAGCCTAAACATGGTTACCTGTCCTGTCCTGCGGATACATCCAAACCCACCCGCAGACGGAGGAGACATGGCGTCTGACGATCTGACGAGAAGACTGGCGGCCCTCGGGAAGCCGGTGACAATCGACTACCCGAGCGATGACGGGGACGTGCATCCGCCGATTGTCGCGGCAGTGAACGCGGCGCGCGAAACGGGAATGGCGTCGCTACTGTACGACTGCGGCAGCAATCGGCTAACCCGCGCGGATGTTATGCGTCTCCTGGAGACGGATCCGAACATCTGCGTTCTCCGGGGTGCGCTGGCGGTCCTGTCGCTCAGCGACGGCGAGCTCGAAGCGGTCATGAACGTCGTGCCGTTCACGGACAGACGCACGCAAGCCCTCGTCCGCATCGACGTCGTCTGCACCGACCATCCGAGCCAGCGGAACCGGAAGCCGGCGCCGCTCACCAAGGACGAACAGATGGAAGAGACGGGAAATAGAGGTTGAGATGACGGCAAGAAAGACCAAGACGCGAACGGAACCGCAACAGATACTCGTCGCCGAACTCGACGCGGGAGGACGCTTGAAGCTCACGTCGGTCATCGACGCAGTGAACGCAGCGAGGCGGGCCGGTGAGGCGACGATCGACATGGAGGGCGTTTCGATCGACGAGTTCAGTGCGAGAAAGAATCTCTACGCGGTGATCGAGTCGGTCAAGGCGATTGTCAGGTTGCACGGATTGGAGTTCGAGAATACGGAACCCGTGGAGCTGACGCCTACCGATTCGAAAGTGTCCTGGATCGCCAAGGGGACAATCCGGCTCTCGCGCCGACCGAAGGCGTGACCGCCGGGTCTGCAGACCGTGTTCGAATGTCGATGCCGCAAGCGCAAGCCTGCGGCTCTTTTTTATGCCGAACCGATGGGTGTGTTTGTCAGGATTTTTCCTGCAGAAATGACCGATTTCGCTGGGGAATACCGTTGACAGTCCCCGCTATCTGGGATAATGTCACCCACTTCCCATGGCACTCGATTCCAAAGGACAATTCACCGAAGCGGCGAAGCGCGGCCAGCGGATCCTGGTGGCGTTGCCTCACGCCGCCGGTGTGGACGAGACGGGCGCCGGTCTCGCGCTCGCCTCGCTCATGACGCGTCTCGGCAAATCGGTCGACATCGTCTCCGACCGTTTCGCCATGCGTCCGGAACACAAGGTGCTTCCAGGCGTCGGTGCGGTGAAGGCCGAGCTCGGCAGTCTCCAGCATTTCGTGATCAGCGTCCCGGTCGGCTCCGTCCAGGTCGGAGACTTTTTGTACTCGATGGACGACGACACGCTAAAGATCACCTTGACGCCGAAGTCCGGCAACTGGAACCCGTCCGAAGTGAAGGCCGAAGCCGGCAAGTACCGCTACGATCTCGCGATCACGGTCGGCGCCGCCGATCTAGACGCGCTCGGCGACTCGTATCGGACGCGCACCGATTTCTGGCACACCGTCCCGATCCTGAACATCGACCGCTCCCCCGCGAACGAACGCTACGGCGCCGTGAACCTGGTCGACATCTCCGCCGCCTCGGTCTCCGAAGTCGCCTACGATCTCGTGAGCGGCTGCGACCAAGGCGCTTTGGACAAGACGACGAGCACCGCGCTTCTCGCCGGTCTCATCCACAAGACGCGGAACTTCCGCACCGACGCCGTCACGCCGAAGACGCTCACGGTGGCCGCGGATCTCGTCTCGCGCGGCGCCGAACGCGAACGCATCGTCGGCGAACTGTACCGTACGAGAAGCGTCGAGACTCTCCGGCTCTGGGGCCGCGCGCTCGCTCGACTCAAGGCCGACTCCGCGAACCGCTTGATCTGGACCATGCTCTCGAAACAGGATTTCTTGGCCGCCGGCGCAGGCGAAGAAGAGCTCCTAGGCGTGATGGACGAGCTGATTGCCGCCTCGCCCGACGCTTCGGCTTCGTTCGTGCTGTTCGAAAGCAAGGAAGGCGCGGTCAAAGGCATCGTGAATGCCGGTCGGACCGGTGACCTGCTCGCGCTCACGAAAGGCTGGATGCCGATCGGCACGTCCGAACAGGTCGTAGTGACGATGCCCGGTCTCGGGCTCATGGACGCCGAACGTGCCTTGCTCGAACGGCTTCGTGGCGCCCGTCGCTGACGCGACGGAATCGAAACCGCTCCGCGATATCGCGGAGCGGTTTTTTGTTTGAAAATATGGTAGCCCTTCGACAAGCTCAGGGAATAGGGATTGTATATATTTCCTGACCGAAGCGCCGGGCGAAGTGTCCCGCCCCGCGACTTAGAAATTCAGGTAAGCGGGATCCCGCCCGACGGCGGGAGAAGGACTACCTTAATCCATCCTACCGTGCCGCCTTCATCACCTCGCCGTGCACCAGCTCGAATTCCGAAACGGCGTCCCTCAATTCCGCGATCTTGTCGGATTGGGTGGCGAGCTCCGTCGTCTCGAGATCGCGCACCGTATCGCCGACTTTCTTCGTGAGATCGCGTTCCTTGCGGATCAGGGCGATCAGGCGTTCGCGATCGGCGTCTCCGAAAGTCCGCCACCACGGGGTCGACGCCTCAAGCTTCTGGACCGCCGCCGCGGCTCGCCCTTGCGCCGCCTCGAACGCGGCGTCGAGACCGGCGCCGTCACGACCGGAAGCGACCTCGGTGCCGGCCGAAAGGACCAGGGCGGCGTTCACCTCGCTCGAATCGCGATAGGCCGCGAACTCGGGCGTGAAACCTTCGCTCGCCCGGCTCCACTCGGTCACGAAAAACACGGTGAGCCCGATGGCCGCGACGGTACTGATGGCGAAAAAGTGATGACGCTTCATATGTGAGCGAGGCTATAGCTATAGGTCATAGCGATAGGGCGCGACGATCGACCGGTACGGACCTATCGCTACCCCCTCGATACCGGCCTATCGCTATTCCCTATTGCTAGACCCTCGATATCATACACCGGTCCGACCTTCGAAGGAACCGCCTCAATCGTTCGCGCCGACGCTCCGCGAGATCCAACCCTCGCCCTTCCAGAACACGGCCGTGGTCGGTGAAGACGGATTCGCGTCGACCCAGGGTCTTAGCGAGAGCTCCGCGCTGTCCGAAAAGTCGCGGTACGTGAGCGCGTAGATCGAGAATGTCCGTTCGCCTAACTTGGCGGAGTAACCGTTCTCGGCGACCGAGAGCAGACCGACGATATCGGCGCGCGGGGAGTCCGAAAGTCTCGAGACGTACGACCAGCGATCGTCGCCAAGGTCAGAGACGATGAATCCGTGCGGTCGATCGATCACCGTCCGAAGCGCAGTCACCGTCACGTCCGGCTTCGTGCCAAAGACGAGCTCGTGCGCTTCGGCGAGGCTGTTCCGCCAGAGCGGGACGCCGCGGTAATTATCCGGGAGACCCACGACGAACATCTTTCCCGTCGTCGCGGTCGAGTAGGCGTCAGGCCACGACGTCAACGCTTTCGTAGCCAGAGCACCGGCCGCGTTCCAGTCGCCGAGTTTCGACTCCAGTTGGAGGGTCATCGTGATCAGAAGGACGGCGACCGACATCACGGCGACGATCGTCCCGAGCTTCTTGCCGCGTCTCCTGATCGCGTCGATCGCCGAGGCCAGCATGATCGCGAGGAAGACCGAAGGCAGATAGGCGTAGCGTTCGCCTTCGTCCGAGACGCGTCCCGGGAGATGATTGAGTCCGAGTTGCGCGACCGGAGCGATCGAGACGACGAAGGCGACCGCGAGCCACCAGAACTTGCGCCCCGCGCGCGCCGCGAAGATGATGACCGCGATCACGATCGCGATCGTCGCCGCCGTCACCCTCGTGTCCACGACCCGATACAGGAAATCCATGACCTCGGTACGGGTCAGACCGGACACGAAATGCGAGACCGGGATCGCGAGATACGTCCGCACCATCACCATCGGATCGAACGCGACTTTCGGTGCGCCGTAATAGCCGAACAGGTATCCGGTCGCGTCGAGACGGATGGTGAAGTACGCGGCGAGGATCGCGAAGAACGGCAGGACACGGCACGCCGACTTCATCACCTGCCTGACGAGACCGGTCTGGTGCAAGTTCAGGAGCTCCCAAGCCGCGACGATGAACGGCAAAGACATCGCCATATCCTTCGAAGCGAGCGCGAACACGCAAGCGACCCAAGACAAGGCGTAAAACGTCAGGCTTCGACGCTTGCGTCCGACGATCCAGGCCAAGACGGTCACGAGCATGAAAAACGTCGCGGTCGGATCGCCGATGGCCGAGGGCCAGACCACGGCTTCGGAGTGATTAGGAAATAAGGCGAAGAGCGACGACGCCACCGTGGGCAGGAACAACGACTTCCCGCCGGCGAGTTTGCGCGCGAGGACGAAGACCAGGATGGTGTTCGCCGCGTGGAATCCGATCTGGATCAGGTGGTAGACGAGCGGGTCGGTGCCGCCGAGGCCGTTGGCGACGAGAAAGTAGACGATCTGCAGCGGACGATAAGCGTAGCCGACCGCCGTGCCGGCGTAGTTCGTCCAGAAATACGCGAACCACGGCTGGGTCGAATGCGCGGCGATCCAGGCGAGATGCCAATCGTCCGAAAGCAAAGGGACGTCGAACGCCGGTGAATACGCGAGGAACGCGACAGCGGCGGCCGCGGCGGCGCAAAGCGCGGCCTTGGCCTTCGTGTCGCGGAACGCGATCTTAAGCTTATGGATGGCGGACATATAAAGTAATGTTGCCGATCGAGGTTCGGGTGTCCCAGTGCGCCGCGTCGACGAGCGAGACCGGGAACGCAATCGTCCGGTCTTTCGTACCGTCCGGCCAGGCATCGTCTTGGAGATAGATGACGAACGAATCGGCTTGACGATACAAGATGAGACCGTCGACCGGACCCCACGGCGCGTGCGCCAATGAATCGGCGAACTCGTCGGCGGAGCCGCTCTCTGCGAGACGTTCGAGATATTCCGCGCGCCTCGGCCAGTCAGCGGCCGGATGCGAGAAGTGGATCGTGGGTTGGATGAATAGGTCGAGCGGTTCGAAGGCCGATAAATCTGGCAGACCGGAAGAGAGATAGGTCTTCGCGAGCAACGTCTTGTCGGAATCGAAAGCCGCGACCAGACCGGCGACGCGTGCGCTTCCCGAGCGCATCCCGAACATCGCGGCGCGGATGAGCGGATCGTCGATGAACGTCCCGGCGAAGGAGTAGGCGGCGGCAAGGACGACCGCCACGACGACGACCGCCGTCTTCAGATACGACGGCCACTTGTCACCGCGAAGACGTCCCACTCCCCAACCCGCGGCGGTGACGAGAGCGGCAGTCCCGAAATACAGCAGCGGTTTGCTCGGGATCGGCGGACGCCCGCCAAACGCGAAAACGAGTATGCCTGTCGTTTGCCAAATGACCGGCGCGAGAGCGAGCGCGGCCAAAGCGCGGAAGACGCGCTCTTTGCGGAAATACGCCAACGCGACGACGCCGAAAGCGAGTAGCAGTCCGATCGGCGTGAATCGGAGGAACGGAAGGAACGAATCGAAATCCTGCTCGAACAGGAAGGTCGCCTGTTGCGGCGCGAAGCCGTATCTGAACGACAAGACGTACGGAAGCCAGAATAAGGACGAACCGATGAGAGCGATCGCGGCCGCGATCGGATATTCACGGAGCCGCGTCATGCGTCCGACCTTAGTGACGGCGAAAACGATGGCCGCGGCGATCGCGAGTTGGAAGCCCCAGAAGTAATAGGTGGCGAGCAAGAGCGCGAAAAACGCGCCGTAACCGATCCGACTCCGCCAGACGAGTCCATCGCCGCTTCTCGCGAGAAAAAACGCGCCGATCTGGACGCCCAAGAGCGCGGTCACGGTCTCGTACGGCTTGATGACGGCCGCGTCCCAGGTGAGCGCCGGCAGGAAGGCGAGACTCGCGAGCGTGAGCCCCCACTCCGACGGTCGGACGTCATCCTTTTCGGATCGCCACAGACGTTTCTGCAAAAAGAAGGAGCCGATCGGCAAGAGCGCGAACGACAGCGCAGTCCCGAGTTTCGCGGCTTGGACGCCGTTCCAGGAAAACACCCAGGCAATCCCGCCGACGATCCAAAAATAGAGCGGCGGATAAAACGGTGGTAACGCGGCGTAGGTCAGGTCACGGAACGGATGCCCGGCGGCGACCGTCTCGAGGAAAGCGGCGACGAACTGCTCGTCACCTTTGATCCCCCAGAACATGAGACCGGCGCCGTGCACGAAAAATAGATACTCGAACGCGGTGGCCGCGCCGAAGAGCGCCACGTACCAGGCCGGTTTCGTCTTGAATCGGATCATGACGACCGCGGCGACGACGGACGCCGCCAGAACGATCTTCGCGGCCGCCACGTTCCAAAGCAGATCGTATCCGAACGGAGGCATAGATATTTTTACGCGCCGCGTTTCACCGATGCGAGGAATCCCGAGACGGCGGTCCGGACGTCTTTCGGCTCCAATATCAGGACGAGACCCCGGTCATTCCGCCATGCACCGTCCCGTTCCGTGAAACCGGCGGGGACTTTCTTGACCTCGTAGCCGTCTCGCGATCGCACTTTGCCGCCGAACGCCTCGAGCAGGAGCGCGGCGCCTTTACCGATCCCGAGCACGGGTTTAGTGAGACTCTTGAGCGCCTTAAGCTCGTCCTCCTGATACGGCAGATCGATCCCGACCGGCACCTGCGCGCCGGAGAGGACGAGGCAATCCGCCGCCGCGGACCTGGTCTTGAATTCGGACGGCAAGAACGGATAACCCATGATAGCGACCGTCTCGGACTCGGTCGCGGTGACGATCGTGGCCAAATAGTCGGATCCGTTGTCGATGAGAAGTATCTTCATATCACCATTGAAGCCTAGACGAACGCTCGCCGGGATGCAAACGACCTGACTGGCCTGACTTGCCACGTTTCAGGACACGGCAGTACAATCCGCATATTAATAATCCGTAAATCAGTCTAATATGGGAGAACGGATGGGCGAAGGGGCCGCGATCGAACAAGATCCGAGACACGAGGCGAATCGCGCGTTGGATACCATCGTCCAGGAACTCAACGATAAAGGCTCCGATCTGAACAGGTTCGCTAAGGAAATAGCGATGATCAGACAGGCGGTCAAAGGATCCAAGGAATGAAAACAGGACGCTCCGGCTCACGCCGGGGCGTTTCGTGAGTAGCGGCCGGGAGGGGCACTGTTGCACTAAGTGTGGGTGATGGTCTGTTTGGAGACGTGGGTGAGGATGGCATTAACGAGCGCGTCTAAGGCGGTCGGTGACTTGATTCCGCGTTGCGTCTTCAATCTCGCTTCG
>Ga0172379_10008662_pt1 | contig 12760 bp, 10 predicted proteins | sample GrowelOW334metaG_FD_119756 | JGI IMG/M metagenome (GOLD analysis project Ga0172379, IMG submission 119756) | Groundwater microbial communities from an aquifer near a municipal landfill in Southern Ontario, Canada - Groundwater well OW334 metaG | ecosystem: Environmental > Aquatic > Deep... | reverse complement strand
GGAACAAGTTCGACATCGGAATCGCTTAAGTTGTATGTGTATTAGTGAAACGAACTACTAGTAATTCGTAGGGAGCCTCACCGCCGTTGGGACAACCGTTGGCGTCGAGCAGATCGGCCACCATGGTATCCAGCTTGATGGATTACGTCTCCAGCGTGTCGGCTTCCGTGGCGAAGCCTGGTACATCGTCCGAAGTGGCGCCCCATGGTTCACCAAGACGGGCAGAATCAAATTGACGTCCACTGTCCGCCAGACGACAGTGGATCGTCGTCGAGGCGACTAGGATAGCGGTCATAAAAAGACTTTGTTGTCCTTAATGGGAGATTTCATGGGATCGTCACTCGCAGAAAACGGATTGGATCGCCGACCAGACCCCGGCGGCATCGTCGGCTATTTTCTGGGCAATATCCGCGCCCAGGGCATGATGGCGCGCAAGACGCTCATCGGCTATGTCGCCGCTTGGGGGGCGCTGGCGGCAATCCTGTGGGGCGTGGATCTGGCCCCGGCCATACCCACCTATCCCGCCCAGGCGGTGCTGGCCGTGATTGTCTGGGCCTGCATCATCTGGGTGACTGAGGCGATACCGGTCGGAGTGACCGGCTTGCTGATCCCGATGCTGCTGGTCGTGACAAAGGCGGTGCCGAAGATTCCGGAGGCCTTCGGTGGATTCGTTCTCGACGTCAGTTTCATGACCCTGGGGGCATTCATCTTCGCCGCCATCCTGTGCGCCGCGAAACTCGATACCCGCATCGCCCTGTTCGTGGTCAACAAGATGAAGGCGGTGCGGGTCGGCAAGATCATCGTCGCGCTATTCACTACCAACATGGCGCTGTCCCTGGTCGTTCCGGCGGCCAACGCGCGTTCGGCGACCATGTTGCCGATCATCAACGGCGTGATCGGCCTGTTCGACGATAGCCCGGCGGCGAACAACGCGAAGAAGGCCATCGCCATCGCCTGCATCGTTTATGCGACCATGGTGGGCGGCATTCTCTTCCTGACCGCGCATCTGCCCAATGTGTTGATGGTGGGGCTGTTCGACAAGCAGCTCGGCGTGCATATTTCCTGGATGCAATGGCTGTGGCTGCACTTGCCGATCGCCGGCCTGTTTCCGTTGATGTACTGGATCGTCAACGTGACGTTCCGCAGCAATCAGGTGGGAGTTCCGGGCGGCCTGGAGCGGGTACGCAAGGAACAGGACGAACTGGGCAAGACGCGCAGTAGCGAATGGGTGATCCTCGCCATCTTCGGCTTTGCGGCGATCATGTGGGCGCTGGAGGATTTCCATAAGATCAAGACCGGGATGATGACGCTGATCGCGCTGGGGGTGTTCTTCATCCCGGGCATATTTCCGTTGAAGTGGGCGACGATCCAGAACAAGACCATCTGGGGTACCTGGCTGTTGCTGTGCGGCGCCTTGTCGCTGTCCGCCGCCATGGGCTCCAGCGGGCTCGCCAAGCAGGCGGCGACGTTGATTCACCCCTGGGTGGAAGGGCATGGCTGGATCGCGGTGTTGCTGATCATGATGGCCGCCACCCAGATCATCCGCCTTGGCATGCTGAGCAATATCGCCGCCGTGGCGATGCTGGCGCCGGTATTGCTCGAAATGGCGCCCCTGCTCCACATGAATCCCGTGGCCTTCACGCTGTTGATCGCCAACGTCGATACCTTCGCGTTCTTGATTCCGACTCAGGTAGTGGCGGGCGTCGTCGCCTACAGCACCAATACGTTCAGCATGTGGGACTATTTCAAGGCCGGCTTGCCGACTGTCGTCGCCGCCATCCTCTGGAGCGTGTTCGTCATGGCACCCTGGTATGCGTACAACGGCTTCCCGGTGTGGGAGCCGCTGCTGAAATGACGCTCGCAGGGCAGGTGCTGGCGCGGGGTTACAATGGGGGCTCGATTTTCGCCCACCAATGCCCCGCGCGAGGCTCCGGCATGGAAAAACCGTCCGACCCGAACGAAATCGATCTCGTCCGGCAGTTGCCCGAGAGCGAGAGAAAGCTCCTGGAGCGCCATTCCACCCGCAAGAGATACCCCCGGGGGACGATAATTCATTCGCCGGGGGACTTGGGCGGGATGGTGAATTTCGTTCTCAGCGGGCGAGTGAAGATCTACAACTTGTCCGCCTGCGGCAAGGAAATCATCTATCGCTTCTGCACTCCGAACAGCTTCTTCGGCGTCGCCGAGATATTCGGCGGCGAGGAGCGGGAGGTCTTCGCCGGAGCGATGGAAGACACCGAAGTAATGTGTACCGACAAGCAATACTTCGAGAACCTGATCCTGCGCAACCCGGCGCTTACGCTGACGGTGATGCGCATCCTCGGCAACAGGGTGCGGCAAGCGCACAAGGCGATTCAAAGCTTCGTGTTCTGCGATGTGCGCACCCGCCTCGCCCAATTGCTCATCAAGCTGGCCCAGATCAACGGCGTCGAAAATGCGGACGGGACGATCACCTTGCGCAACCGATTCACCCATCAGGAGATGGCCAACATGATCGGCGCCATTCGCCAGACCGTCTCTGAAAATATCAACCACTTCAAACGCAGCGGCTATATCCGGGTCGCCGGAGAACGCATCACCCTGATCGACCTCGCCAGCCTCAAGAACCTGCTCGTCGATTGAGTCTCGCCGTCACCGCGCCCGCGCTATCACGGAGCGTGTCGTCCAGCAGACAGACCCGGGATGCGCTCTGCGCTAGCATCCACACACTGTCTATCAACGCGGAGAACTGGCATGGCAATCGAACTCAAGGAGCGGCCGATTTTCGTGATCGGCTATGAACGGTCGGGCACGACGCTTCTGATGGCGATGCTTGGCTGCCATCCGCGACTGTCCATGCCCGAGGTGGGATGGTTGTTCCCGCGCATCTATCCCTGGCGCCACACCTATGGCGATCTGTCGGTGGATGGCAACCTTCGCACCCTGGCGATCGAGATGCTGTTCGGCCTCAACCAGCCTCTCTGGGGCATGAGCCTGAATCCGGCAACCGCCGTCGACGAGATCCTCTCCCTCGCGCCGCAACGCAGCTTCGCCGGCATCTATACCGCCATGCATCAGCGCTACGCCAGGGAATTCGGCAACAAGCCGCGCTGGGGACAGAAGACGCCCAACAATCTCTATTTCGTTCCCCAGATACTGGAAAACTTCCCCAACGCCCAGTTCCTCTTCATCACCCGCGACGGCCGGGATGCTTGCGCCACCAGTATCGAATCGGCATTCGGCGCCGGCAACATCTATGGCGCCGCCTATACGTGGAACGCGGCCAACGCGTTCGTCATACCATTTCGGCAGCGTTATGGCGGAACCTCGACCTGGTTCGATGTCGGGTATGAAGAGTTGGTGCGCGAACCCAAGCGGGTTCTGCAACAGGTCTGCGACTTCCTGGGCGAATCCTTCGCGCCGGAGATGATGGATTTCTTCCGCACGCCAACCGGCGTGGCGCGAGGCAAGCAGCGCGACCATGCTCCCCTTGGCCACGCGGTTTCCGACCAGTACGTGGGGCTCTACAAGAGTTTGCTCAGCCTGCGCGATCAGCGGATCTACGCGGCGGTCGCCGGGGAAACCCACCGCAACGCGGGTTACGATCTGGATGTCGAACCGCTCGCCATTTCGGAGCAGGACAAGGCCTTATGGTGGGAGTGGGACGGCCGGTACCGCGCCGCGCGGCTGGACGGCCCGGACGGCCATCTGGTTTTCGAGAGCTACCGCGACTGGCTGGTGGACCAACGCCAGGTCCGCAAGCAAAAAGGCATCTGGTCGGACAAGGATGCCACTCACGAATTTCCCATCGGGCACGTGGACGAAGAGATCATCGTCGGATTCCGGGCCTGGAAGAAATGGAAGGAGCACTTCAGCATCAAGCGCCAATACAACCGGAAATAGGCATTCCCGCTCCGCCGCTTCATCGCGGTGGCGGCAGAAGCGCCTCGCCGTGCCAGTAGCGCCGACTTTCCGCCGCCTCAAAGAACATTCGGCCTTCTGCACAGATTGCCCGCGGGGAAGGCCGTGATTCCCTCGGCCAGCGGCCACGGCGGCTCGCTGCCGTGGCAGACGACGTACAGGTGATCGAGCTTGAGCACCTCGCGTGCCGAGCGCATGGATGGCGTGACTGCCGGAGAGCGGGTCAGCTTGACTTCGAAGCCGATGCGTTCCGTCCCGCGCAGAATCAGCAGATCCAGCTCACCGCCGGTATGCACGCCCCAGAACCAGGCACCATCGCGCCCAACGCCGGAACGGCGGGCAAGTTCGAGGACGATCAGTCCCTCCCAGGAGGCGCCGCACTTTGGATGGGCGAGCAGGGCATCCTGGCTGCCGATACCGAGCAGGCTGTGCAGCAGCCCGGTATCGGCGATGTAAACCTTGGGCGCCTTGATCTCCCGTTTGCCGACATTGGCATGCCACGGCCGCAGGCGGCGAACCAGGAAGGTGCCTTCCAGCACATCCAGCCAGCGCGACACGGTCTTGTCGGTGACGCCCAGCGAACGGGCAAGCTCGCTGCCATTCCAGGTTTGCCCGTGGTAGTGGGCGAGCATGGTCCAGAAGCGACGCATGGTCGCCGCCGGCAGGGCAAACCCGAGTTGCGCCAGATCGCGCTCGAGATAGGTGCGGATCAGCGCGGCGCGCCATTCGGTGCTGGCCGCATCGGTCGCGGCCAACAAGGCGCGCGGAAAGCCGCCGCGCAACCAGCGCGTGTCGATGTCGCCGGCGCCAATCTCGTCCAGGCCAAAGCCTTCGAGCTCGTGAAAACCAATCCTGCCGGCCAGCGACTCGGAGGCGTGGCGCATCAGTTCCGGCGATGCGCTGCCGAGTATCAGGAAACGCGCCGGGCTATTGGGGCGATCCGCCAGCACCCGCAGCAGCGGAAACAGATCTGACCGCCACTGGATCTCGTCAAGCACCACCAGGCCGCGCAGCGGACGCAGGGCGAACGAGGGGTCGGCCAGTCGCGCCAGATGGTCCGGATCTTCCAGGTCGAACAGTGTGCACGGCCCGTCCCAGACGGCGGATAACTGCCGCGCCAGCGTGGTCTTGCCCACCTGGCGCGGACCGAGCAAGGCCACCACGGGGAAGTCGGTGAGCCGACGGCGCAGGCGATCGAGATGCGAGGAGCGGGAATCCATGGTTGGATACTACCATGAATATTCGGAATACGACTCCGATTTTTCATTGACTATCTGTCAGCGCCAGAACCCCGGCTTGCGGCTCGGCGGTGTCAATCCCGGATACGGCAGGACAAGCAGTGTGCGGTCAACAATCCGTGCAAATCGAGCGGTGACCGCTCATTTTGCATGGACGATACCGGAATCGCCGTCCCACCAGCGCCGTCCCAGGGGATACCGCTTCGCTTAACTCTTACATGCTGCGCCGGTACTGCCCGCCGACCTCGAACAACGCACATGAACAAAATCTTGGTCATGTGAAGCTCCACTGATGTAGATACGCGTTCGCTTATACGTGCCCGCAAGAATCGGTCCGCAACCGCGCGAGCAGATCAAGGGTGGCCAACATACTCGGCTGGAAGGCTTGCGTCGCTAGACCGCCACTGCCGGACTGTCACGTGTCGAAACGGTGTCTTTTGTGAGACCGCTCCACTCTGAAAGCTGTCGAACGGACTATCATTCGTGGCGAAGCGCCTGAATCGGGTCGAGCTGAGCTGCCCGCCGTGCCGGCATGTAGCCGAACAGAACGCCGATAGCGGCGGAGAACAGGAAGGCCAGCAGGTTGATGTTCGTGTTGAACAGGAACGGCAAGTTCAGCACGGTCGATAAGCCGACGCAGGCAAACAGGGCCAGGGCAATTCCGATCAGCCCGCCGCACGCCGACAGCACGACGGCCTCGATGAGGAACTGAAGCAACACCTCGTGCTCCAGTGCGCCGATGGCGAGGCGGATGCCTATCTCGCGCGTCCGCTCGGTCACCGACACCAGCATGATGTTCATGATACCGATGCCGCCAACGAGCAGGCTCACGGCGGCGACAGCGCCAAGCAGTCCCGTCATCGTCCGGATGGTTCCAGACAGGGTTTCCGCGATCTGCTTGGTATCCATCACATTGAAATTGTCGGCCTCGTTGTCGGCCAGTTTGCGGCGCTCCCGCAGCAGCGAGCGAATTTGCTCCATGGCGGTTTGGGCATTCGTCCCATCGCGTAGCGAAACCATCAAGCTCGACACATCCTGGTTGCCGATGAGACGACGCTGCACGGTAGCCAGCGGCATCAGCACCGTATCGTCCTGATCCATGCCCATCGCGCCCTGTCCCTTCGCGGCGAGCAGACCTACGACCTGGCAGGCGAAGGACCTGACCCGAATTTCGTCGCCCAACGGATTGCGAGTGCCAAAAAGCTCGCGCCGAACCGTGGCACCGATGATGCAGACTGCCTTGCCGGCGCGCTCCTCGTCTTCGAGGAATTCCCGACCGCTCGCCATCCTCCAGTTGCCGGCCTTCAGGTAGCCGTTCGTTGTGCCGCTGACGCTCGTCGACCAGTTGTTGTTTCCTGCAACCACGGTGACAGACGCGCCAGCGACCGGCACGACTTCGTCCAAACCGCTAACTTGGCTGTGCAGCACATCGACGTCCGCCTTCTTGAAGGCCGGAGCGCCGGCGCTGTCGCGCCCCGGTCCCAGGCGCTGACCGGGACGTACCATCAACAGATTACTGCCGAGGCTCGAAATCTGGTCGGAGACCGCCTTGGTCGCGCCATTGCCGAGTGTCACCATGGTCACCACCGCAGAGACGCCAATGACGATTCCCAGCACGGTCAGGAAGGAGCGCATCAGGTTGCGCCGAATTTCTCGCAAGGCCAGCAGGAAGGCGCTGAGCAGGACGGATGTCATGCCTCCGCACCTTCACGAATCTCGTCGCTGACGACCAGGCCGTCCGCAAAATGGACGATGCGTCGCGCGTATTCGGCCATATCTGCCTCGTGCGTCACCATCAGGACGGTAATCCCCTGGTTCCGGTTGAGTTCGCCGAGCAGCTCCATGATCTCGTGGCCGCGTTTGCTGTCGAGGTTTCCCGTCGGTTCATCGGCAAGCAATACATCCGGGTTCGTGACGATGGCGCGGGCGATGGCGACCCGCTGCTGCTGACCGCCCGAGAGTTCGGCCGGCGTATGGGCTTCCCAGCCGTCCAGGCCGACACGTGCCAAAGCCCCACGCGCCGCTTCATGGCGCTGTGGTGCGGCTTCGCCGCGATAAAGCAAGGGCAACTCCACGTTCTCCAGTGCGGAGGTGCGGGCCAGCAGGTTGTAGCCCTGAAAGACGAATCCCAGGCTGTGCCGTCTGATCAGAGCCCGCTGATTCCGCTCAAGACGCTCGACGTGAATGCCGCGAAAGAGGTATTCGCCCCCGGTCGGTATGTCCAGGCAGCCGAGTATGTTCATCGCAGTGGACTTGCCCGAACCACTTGGTCCCATGATGGCAACGAAGTCACCTGCTGCGACATCCAGGTCGATGCCGCGCAAGGCTTGGTACGCGCCCCCCCCTTCGCCGTAGGTCTTGGTAACGCCCGAGAAACGAATCAGCGATTCGTTCGCCGCCTGGCTCATGGACGCGTTTCCTGGTACTCGGTGATGACGGCCATGCCCGCCTTCAGGTCGCCGCTTATGATTTCAGTCTGACGACCGTTGCTGACACCCGTCTTGATCGCAATGGCTTGGGGGCCGGCGTCGGTCAAGATCCAGACTTGGGGGCTCTCCGAGGAGGCGGTGTTCGGCCGCTTCACATCGGATGGGGGACGGGGCAACAGGTTGGAGACGAAGCTGCCACCCTTCGCATCGTCAGCCTTCGATGGCGGCGTGAAACGCAGCGCGGCATTGGGCACCAGCAGAATGTTTTCCCGTTGCGCCGTGACGATGGCGGCCGTCGCCGTCATGCCTGGACGCAGCGCCAGATCCTCGTTCTTAACGGTCAATACCGTCTTGTAGGTCACCACATTGTCGGTGATGGTGGAACCGATGCCGACGCGCCGGATGGCGGCCGGGAACGACCGCCCCGGCCATGCCGATACGGTGAAGCTGGCGGGCTGCCCGAGCTTGACGCTGCTCACATCCGCCTCATCGACCTTGACCTGAAGCTCCATGGCGGTCAAGTCCTCGGCGAGTGTGAACAGGACAGGGATGGTCATGGCGGCCACGACGGACTGGCCCGGTTCGACCTTCCGCGCCAGGACCACTCCGTCAACGGGCGAGCGAATGGTTCCCTTGGAGAGGTTCGTTTCATCGGTCTTCATGGCCGCCTGCGCTTGCTGCACTGCTGCACGGGCGCCGGCTTCGTTGGCGTTGGCGCGTGCTAGCGAGGCTTCGGCTGTCTCCATTTCCGTTTTGGACGGAACCTTACCGCCGGAGAGCTCGGCAACCTGACGCATCCGGGCCAGCGACGCCTTGGACTCGGCAACCGTCGCTTTTGCCAGGGCCACGGTGGCTTCCGCAGCCGCCAGTGCGGCCTGCGACTTGTTGACGGCATCCTGGAGCTTGGATAGGTCGAGCTGGGCAAGCAGTTGGCCGCGCTTGACCCGGTCGTTCTCCTGAACCAGCACGGAGGCCACGGTTCCCGATTGTTCGCTGCCAACGTCGATCGATGTCGTCGGCTGCAAGGTCCCCGTCGCGGATACCGCGACCATGAGATTGCCCGTCGCGGCCTGCTCGGTCGTGTAGCGACCCCGAGGATCCTTGCCGCCACGGACCAAGGGAAGCAGCACGACAAGGAGAAGTGCGATGACGGCGGCGATGACCCAGCGCTTGCGCATGCCGACGCGTATGCCGCGGGGTGCTTGATTGAGGATGCTCTTCAGAGCCTCTGATGAATTCTGGTCGTTCATGATGCTTTCTCGTTATTGACGGATTCCCAGCCACCGCCGAGGGCCTTGTAAAGAGCAATGAGGCTGGTGCGCAGCGTTGCGTCGGCAGCGGCGAGACTATCCTCAGCCGACAATTGCGTGCGCTGTGTTTCGAGCACTTGCTGGAAGTCGGCGAGCCCCGATTGATAAAGCTTGCGTGATAGGTCAGCGGCATTGCGTGCCGACTCGGCCGCAGCACGTCGCGCATCGAGGCGTTCGCGCGCGGCAGCGTAGCCTTTCAAGGCATTCTCGACTTCTTCGAGTGCGGACAGAACGCTGCTCTGATAGGACACCAGCGCCTGTTCCTGAACCGCACTTTGGACCTCGACCTGGCTTCTCAACCGGCCACCATCGAAGAGCGTCGCGGCCAGGGTGCCACCCAAGGCCCGCGTGATCGCGCCTGCCCCGCCCAGCGCCGCGAAACTGTAGGCTTGCCAGCCGAAGGAGCCGGACAAGGTCAAGCTGGGAAAGCGCTGCGCAAGTTTCTGGCCGACACGCGCGGTCTCGGCCGCCAGCGTCCGCTCGGCGGCAATCAAATCGGGGCGCTGGCGCAATACATCGGCAGGAATCCCGGTAGCCACGCTTTCCGGCACGGCAGGCAGCGGCTTCACTTCCGCCAGCATGGCGTGCAGTGCGCCGGGATTGCGGCCGAGCAACAGGGCGATGCGGTTTTCGGCGGCGGCGAGCGAGACTTCCAGGTCGGGAATGCCCGCACGCGTCTGCTCCCGCGAGGTCCGGGCTTGCTCCACTTCGCTGGCACGTGCCAATCCCGCCTGGTAGCGCCATTCGGTGATTTGCAAGGTTTCGCTTTGGCTGGCGAGGTTGTCGCGGGCGATGGCAATGCGGCGCTGGGTGGAACGCAGCTCGACATAGTTTCGCGCCAGTTCGGCCACCAGGGAAACACGCGTGCTGTCCAGGTTGGCCTGGCTGGCAGAGAAGTCGGCCATCGCGGCTTCGATGCCGCGCCGGTTCCCGCCGAAGACATCGATTTCCCAGGTTGCATCGAAGCCTGCATCGTAGAATGTGCGCGTCGATTGCGGTGCAATCGCGTCGGAGCTCTTGGTACGGTTGCGGCTCGCTGAGGCGGAGACCGTTGGGTACAAGCCGGCATCGGCCAACTGCCGACTCGCCCTGGCTTGGTTCAGGCGTGCCTGGGCGAGCTTGAGATCAAGGTTGCTGGTAAGCGCCTGAGCGACCAGCCCGTTCAGTGTTTCATCGCCGAATTGTGTCCACCACCATGCAAGCCGTGCTTGATCCTCAACTGGCGCTTCCACGCTGGATGTGGCTGCCGCCCACTTGTTCGGCAAGCGCAGATCCGGTGCCCGGTAGTCCGGCCCAACCGTCGGCAGGGCACATCCACCGAGGAGTGCCGCACATGCAATGACGAGGTATCGCAACGTAAGCTTCATCACCGCGACAATCGGAGACGTTATTTCGCAGCCGGCAGGTCGATGGTGACCAGCAAACCACCCCCAGGCCGGTTCGCTGCGGTAATCCTGCCGTGGTGTGTCAGCGCGACGCGCCGTGCAATCGCCAGCCCGAGACCGTAACCGGAGGGCATGCGCGCACCGCTGCGGAAGAAGGGTTCAAATATGGCTTCAAGATCGCCATCAGGTACGCCAGGTCCACGATCCCCGACCGTAACGATCAGTCTCCCCACGATGGTATGTGCGGAAACTTCGATGCTGGAGTTGTTTGCAGTGGATTGCACGGCGTTGCGGACGACGTTCTCCAGAGCGCGATGAAGGAGTTCGCGGTTACCTAGAGCAAAGAGTGGGTCGTCCGCATCCGTGGTGATGGAGCACGCGTTCGCAGCAGCCTCGAAACTGGCATCGTCGATGACATCCGCCACGATTTCACCGAAATCGATTGCTTCGTCAAGGCCATCGGTAGTGCCGGCATCCAGTCGCGCGAGCGTCAGCAACTCGCCGACCAACGTATCAATGCGCCCCGTATCGCGCTGTATCCGCTCGATGAATTCCTGGGCACGTTCGGGCTGCTGCTGCAACAGATCGGCGGCGGCCTGCAAACGGGCCAGCGGCGACCGCAGTTCGTGGGAAACATCGTGAAGCAACCTGCGCTGACTCTCGACCAGTTGTTGCAGGCGTTCCGCCATGCGGTCAAAGTCTTGACCGAGGGCCACCAACTCATTCTGGCCACGTCCCATCCGTGTTCCGATCCGGGTATCCAGCTTGCCGCTTGCTTCGGCCTCGAAGACTTCATGCAGAGTTTGGATCGGCCGGGCGAAGTAGCCTGCCAGCCACCAGGCAAAAAACAGGTTCACCACGCTGCCTACCGCAATGGGCATCAGGGGAGGAAGGATGGACCTGGGAGGGAGCGGCCGATGCGAGGGAGAAGTTTCCGGGCCAACAGTTCCATCACGGAATTCATGGAGAAGCGGTGGGGGTGGCGGCAGATTCTCATGGCTATGGGTCCAGATCAAAACGCCCACGCCGAGAGCCGTGGCGAATTGCGCCAGCCACAAGATGATGAAGAACTTCCAAAACAGACGATTGGGCTTCATCGTGAATCTATCCCGAAAGAAGTTGGTAGCCCTTGCGAATAACGGTCTGGATGCGCGACCGTCCATCTTCCAGGGATTGCAGCTTGTTGCGGATGCTATGGATGTGTACATCGATGCTGCGGTCAAACCGCGTCATCGGACGCCCCAGCGCCTGTTGGGAGAGATCCTCCTTGCTGACGATCTTGCCGGCGTTGCGGGCCAATACTTCCAGCACGCTAAATTCCGTGCTGGTCAGTTCCAGCGGCCTGTCATGATCGGTCGCGCGTCGTTGCGCCGGCCAGATCGAGAAACTGCCCAGGGTGATCGGCTGGCCTTCACTGTTCTCGGTTTGGGAGCTCATGCCGCTCCCCTTTACCGGCATGACCCGCTTGAGAATGGCCCGCAACCGGGCGGTCAGTTCACGTGGGGAGCAGGGTTTCGATACGTAGTCATCGGCGCCGTGTTCAAGTCCGGTGACACGATCGCCATCATCACCGCGGGCAGTCAGCATCAGGACAGGAATCGAACTGCTGGCTCGAATCTTTGCCAACACCAGGAAGCCGTCGCATCCCGGCATCATGACATCGAGGACCACAATGTCGTGCTTGCCTGACAAGGCGGCTTCCGCACCTTCAATGCCGTTATATGTGCAGGTGACCACAAATCCTTCACGGCTGAGGTAATCGCGTATCAGGTCTACCAGTTCCGTATCGTCATCGATCAGCAGGACGTTTATCGGGGTTGACGGTGAGTCGTTGGTGTTCATCACGACGAGATGTTATGGCAAAAGACACCGTGCTTGAGTCACCTTTACCGAAATTTACCCAAGGCCTGGGCAAATCTTGCCGGCGGGCCGACAAATAACGGCTACGGTCGACTTCCAACCCTCTGTCGCCGCATCGCTTTAACGCAGCTTAACATCAGACGGCATCCGGCAATAGTCGCCGTTTCAATTGCAAGTACAAGTCGAGGTTGCGCACATTGGATCGCAACCTTCCGATACCCGTCCCTTCTTAACAACTCTTTACCCGGATTTACACCTTGACGCCTGAATTCCGCGCGTTTCGGGCCGACGATTTGCATAGCACATCATGAGTGCGAAGCCTCGCACGCCATGGGTAATTATCGAAAGGAGTCAATCATGAGCAGTATTGGTGGAATCAGCAATAGCAGTGCAATGATGCAGGGAACGGGCGGCATGCGCGGCATGCATCGTCCCGATCCGACCAAGATGGCCGAGAACCTGTTCTCGCAGTTGGATACCTCCGGGCAGGGATATATCCAGAAAGCCGACCTTCAGTCTGCCTTTGACAAGGTCTCATCCTCCGGCACGAGTTCTTCCAGCAGTTCCACGAATGTCGATGATCTGTTCACTTCCCTGGATACCAACAGTGACGGCAAAGTCACGAAACAGGAGTTCGC
>Ga0172379_10008661_pt1 | contig 12760 bp, 17 predicted proteins | sample GrowelOW334metaG_FD_119756 | JGI IMG/M metagenome (GOLD analysis project Ga0172379, IMG submission 119756) | Groundwater microbial communities from an aquifer near a municipal landfill in Southern Ontario, Canada - Groundwater well OW334 metaG | ecosystem: Environmental > Aquatic > Deep... | reverse complement strand
TCGAATTCTTTATCAGTCATTTTTTCTAATTCTTCCAATAAATCCTTTTCGCTCATCAATAATACGCCGTTCTTTAACTTGAAATATTTGTCTATTGTTGGTTCTTTATGTACTAGTTGTTTAGCGATTGGTTTTTTGCTTATGAATTGTACTTTTGAAGCCTTCTGGATTAATAACACTAAAATAAACAACACAATAATATATGCTCCTAATAGTATGAATTCCATGTATACATCATTCCACGATGATTCGAATACCGTTAATCTCTTTAACAATTCTGATGCCATTACATAAGGATTATATTTTGCGGCTTCTTGAATATACGGTGCCATAGTCTCTAATGGTAATATCAAATTCGACAGGAATAAGAACACACTGCCTATGCTTATACTTGCCATGGTTACAGCATCCTGACTGTTGAACATATAACCAATGAGCATTCCGATTAATGTAAATAAAGATATTGCTCCAACTATTAATAATGCTGTTAATGCAAGATTTGAGAATATTGAAGTATTTAGGAAATAGTACGCTAATGCTAGTATGAATATTATCTGTAATATTACAACAAAGAAACTTGTCAAGAATACAGACATTACAAATGTCAAATCTTTAGTTGGTGTTGTGAAGTTTCTGAAATATGCCTTACTTGTCTTTTCCATAATTATAATGTTACTGGATAACATTATTCCTATGAATACTATGATTAATATTATGAAGTAAGGGAATATAAAATTCAGATTACTTGTTTTGGATGTTATTGGTTTTATTGTTGTCTTTATAGGATTCACAATACTTTCTGCGCTAGTAACTTTTAATGCATTAATTTGCGAGTTGGCTGTCTCTATTAATGATTTTAATTCATCAAGATTTGTCTTGACCTCTGCTAGTGTCTGTATGTTTTGTGTTATAGCGGTTGATGAGTCTGAAGTTGCAGTCTTTGCAGTATTTAACTTCTGATTCATTTTATCAACATCATCTGATAAACTGTTAATCTTATTCATTAAGGTATCAAGATCGGCTGTTGTAGTATTAGCTTGAGTATTTATTGCAGTTTGCATAGTTACTAAATTGCTATTGAATGATGATACTACACTTGTACCATTAGCATCTGTGTGTCCACTTAATGAACTAACTACAGCTTGTCCTGCTGTAACAACATCGCTACCTTTCGTTTTTAATGAAGTTATATCTGTTCTTAGAGTATCTGATTGTGTTGTGACTGATCCTAAATTAACGCTAGAAGTTGATAAGTCTAAACTACCAAGTTTGCTACTTACAGTGTCTAACTTTCCAGAAATGTCGTTTACTGAAGATTTTAGTTTTATTACACGTAATAATTCTTCATTATTGGATTTCTTTGTACTATCTATTACGTTTATAAGATCATTGGTCATTTGATAACTTAATTGTGTACTCGTTAATGCAATCTTTGAAGATACGGTATCAATAACAGCGTATACAAAATTTGCTCTTGATTGATCCACATAGAATTGTAATTCATTCGTTTTATTGTTGTCAATTCTGAAATCCGAAGGGAATATTATACATAAATGTACTTTACCTTGTTCTATCATTCCAGTACACTGTTTTTCAGATTCATAAGATATGACTAAAAAATTAGGATTTTCTTCTAATGCTTTAACAAAAGAGTTTGTTAATTCTGTTTTATTATCAGCATAATATCCTACATTAAGTTTAGACATTGTAGTATTATTGAATGCAAATCCCACAAGCAACATTATTAATAATGGTCCAAAAACTACCACAAGCATCGATGTCTTAGATCTCATCAACAATTTCAAATTTTTGGATGTTATTTTTAAAACTTTCATATCTTCTTTTTAATTTTTTGTAAAGTTATTTATTGAGAGTGTTAAGGGAAAAATTTATCTCTTTTTACGCTCTTTCTTCTCCTCTTCCTCTTCTTCTTTTTCTTCAGCTTTATCTTGTTCAGAGCCGCTAATATTAATGAATATCTCGTCTAAAGTTGGTCTTGTAACTTTTAAATCTACAATTGTCTCTTTTAATTCTTCTAATTTCTTCATTAAAGCATTTAGTACAACTTCAGGTTTTGAAGTATATATTACTAATTTCGTACCCTTATCTTCTATTCTTGCAATCTCTTTTAATGCTTCAGCGTTTTTAATATTAGATATCTGATCATAATTTCCTGGGAATGTTTCTAAATGTATTTCTTCATGCTGTGAGAATCTTTGTTTTAACTCGTTTGGTGTTCCTATAGCCAATACTTTGCCTTCTTTTAATATAGCAATCCTACTGCATAATAATTCTAATTCTGATAAATGATGTGACGCGAGAATTATTGTTGTTCCACGCTTATTGATTTTTCTAACTAATCTCCATATATGATTTCTTAATAAGGGATCTAAATCTGCTGTTGGCTCGTCTAAGATTAATATTCTAGGATCGTGTATTAATGAGCAGGCCATATCTAGTCTTCGCTGCATTCCACCAGAAAGGTTTTTAGCTTGTCTATTCTCTGAACCTTGTAAATCCATAAGATTAATTAGTGTTGTAACATTAGATTTTAATGTATCAGGAGTCAAACTATATAATGTTCCAAAATAATTTAAATTTTCTTTAACAGTTAATGTAGTGTAAAATGAAGGGTTTTGCGCTGCCATTCCAACAACTTTCTTTAATTCGTCAGTATACTTGAATACGGACCTAAATATGTGTGAATCTTTATGTTCAAGTAAATGTTCAGTTCTAAATGAAACTTCTCCTGTTTCGGGTTTCAAAAATCCGATAAGTATGCTTAATAATGTACTTTTACCTGATCCTGATGCGCCGATTATTCCAAATATTTCTCCAGCATTTATCTCTAAATCAATATTATCTAGAACAACTCTTCTGTCAAAAACTTTACTTACCCCTTTTACCTTGAATATTGGTGTAGACATAACGATATAATCTCTATAATTCATATATATAAATATTTCGAAAGATAGATAGTAAAATCAACCATACGAAAGGCGACTATGCTAAACGTTTAATCTTATATCTATTAGAAGTAATCATTTCAGCGATTATTTTATCATTTGTTGAATAATCCAGCCCCGCCTCTTGTTTTGGCGATAATGAGTCTGCCATAACCATAATATTTCTTATATATCCTACTGTTTCAGGAATGTTTGGTAAACCTTGATTGTTTCTTGTTGTTCCTAGGCCAGAATTGTATGATGCTATTCCTCTTAGAATGTTGTGCCACCATTTTCCACCAAAATGTCTTTCACACTCTCTACATAATAATGCTAGATACTTTGCAGATTTTTCTATCGCTAACTCCGGATTTAATCTATCATCAACAATCGAATTCTTATGAACTCTAAATGCTTGTTCAAACTCGAGTAATAGTTTTCCGCGTTTAGAAATAACCTTATCATATTCTAATTTGTAACGTTCAGCATCTTTGAAATTGTTTCTCTTAAAATTACGCATGGCGGCATTAAATAATCCTGAAGAATCTTTATTAACTTGTGCTAATGTTGTTTCATACATGAATAGTTCTGGATGTGTTCCTTTAGTATAGACATGCATCCCCATATCTGAAGCTGTTGGACGCATAAATTGTGCAATACCCATCGCTGGAGCTGGAGAAATTGCGTAGGGATTGAATGAAGATTCTTGTATTAATAATGCAAAGTGATATTCTGGAGGAATATCGAATATTGTCCTAAAGTCGCTATTATGTTTTAATATTAATTCTAAGTAAGGCCTAGATTTAGGATGTTTTCGTTCTGTTATTTGCCCGACTATTTCACAATATCGTGTACGATTATAATTATCTGACAACGGTTTTTCGTAAGATGTATCAATTATATCTCCACCGACATCTTTGACAACATTATCAATCGGAGAAATAGTACTTGACATAACATTACCTTGACTTTTACCTGATTGACTAGATATTCTAAACGACACATATCCTGCGCCTAATGCTGGTACGACTGTTTTTAAGAATGTTTTTCTATCCATTGTATTGTCAAACATAATTATGTACTATTCTTATAATCGTACAATAAAAACTTTACTCTTTCAACATTTTAATTTTTCGTCCATAGAGAGTTACAAAAAAATAAATTTTTTCGTCTATATTTTCGAAAGATTAATATATCCTCACTATGCAATTCAGTCTAGATGTTTTATGCTTAGAAACAAAAATAAGAAATTAAGTTTAGCTGCTCTAGTTCTCACGGCAATTATTTCTACAACCACGCCAGAAATTCTTTTGTCACAAGAAATCATTGCATCTCGTAGTAATTCAGAGAATGCTTCCGGAGGCAAATTTCCAAAAAAATATCCTAACTTAGTAATACCTGAATTTAATCAATCATATCACATAGTTATTCCAAATTTCTTTATCGTTAAAGACGCTGTATTTGACAGTGCTGCATCATGGAAAAGTTTTACTACAACAAATAATGAAGAGCTAATGCAAGTTATTGATGGAAAAGCAGATATAAAAATACCTTTATTATATGCTCTGAATGTAGAATTCAAAACAAAACTTAGTTATAACAAGAAAGCAAAATCTTACATTCCTCTTGAAAGTATTGTAGCTACCAGAACAGGAAATTCTGATTTAACATCTTATGACAGTTCGGTAGCACGTCGAGAGTTTGCTGACTGGCAAAATATAAGAACAATTTCACAAATGATATTCAATTACGACAGAGGAACAGTAAGAACACCCACAAATACATATAAAAAAGGGGTAAGAGATACATTAACATACATTGATGAAACAGTACTTGATATGCAATCAGCATATTTTATACTTGTAGAATATGCATTTAATACTAAATCACCTTCAGATACTACAATTAATATGATATATAATGGGACAATACATCATGTACACGTCGATGTAGAAGATTTTTTGTTGGAAAAGAATGGAAGAATTTTCAAAGGCAAAAAAATAATCGGACATTTGACAGAAAAGAAAACAATTAATGGAAAAGTAATGTATAAACCTTTTTTTGATGGAATAGAAAAACTTACACTGTATGTTGATGAGAAAACGAAATGTCCTGTTGAAGTAGAAGCTGAAGTAACAATTATGTTCAAATTAAAACCTTACGCAGCCATAGAAGAGTTAAGAAATTAAATTTAAAAAAATATATACAAGAAGAAATTAAAATGAGTAACCTCAGTAATAATTCAAATGAAAACAATTCTGTTTCGACAATAGATACAATACTTCATACTCAAAAAGTTAAAACCGTTCAAGAACACATACTTGCAGAATTACATGAATATAAGGCGTTGAAAAGAGAAGATAACATATACACTCTTGATCAACAAGCAAAAGAGTTATTAGATCACTCAATTGCTAACATGGATGCACCATTTAGTATAGTTATGACTAGAAGTGCACTTGAAATTCTTAAAGAATTAGCAGGGGTAAATAAACCTTCTCCAGAAACATATTTTAACAATATGTTTGAACCCATAAATACTATTAGTGGAGAGTATTATTTAAGTATTATACCCTTAAGAATTGATAAGAAAAGAAAATATGTTATGATTACACCAAAGATTATAGATATTTATGTGAAGAAATCGTTTAAAGATAGTACTGAAAGAAATTAATTTAAAATTCTAGAAAAAACTTTTATAAAATATAAGAAATGAAGAAATGATTAAAAAAATTAAACTTATTCTTTTTCTGCCTTGAAATTAACTTTTATAGTTCCCTTAGCTGTTTGAACTTTTTCAATTGCGGATGCTGTTGCAAAATCTGTAGTTATGTTATAAACTTTAGTAACAATTCCTGATCCTAACAACTTGTTACAGCCTAAGTCTTTCAAGTTTATATGATACACGTTACCTTCTTTTCTTGCTTTTCCTTCTTTAATTAAAAGGTCTAAGTGTGTTTCTATGTAGAACAGATTAGTGTATTTTATCTTTACAGTATTTTTTGAATCGAAACCATGTCTACCAAAGTATTTTTTATCTTTCCATATCATTGTCTTCTTCTGGTCTGCCTTCTTTCCAGTACCAGCCATTCCGACACCGCCTTGATGGCCTGATCCTCTATGCTTCTTCTTACTACCGTAACCGTGAGTGTGATGTCCTCTTAATTTGATTGCTTTTTTTCTTTTGTTTAATGACATTTTGTGACCTCAATAAATATTATTTGTTATATATTCTTAAACAGCATAAATTATATCATCTTTTTTAATAATATATTTATCTTTTCCTTCCTATATCCTAAAGCGCCTTTATCGCTAAATGGATTTTTTATTCCTCTTCGCTCAAAGCCGCCTCTTGGTGGATTTAAATGGAAATAGTTAACTGGTTTTCCTTCCTTAATCATACCACGTTTTTCTACTAATAGTTTGTATGTTTCATCATCAATCTCGCCGTATGTGGTATAATCTTTTATTTTTTCAAGCATTCCCATCAATGAATCTGTCTTTGGATATACTGAACATGTATGTTTCTTGTGTAGTTTCAACATTCTCATTGTTGATTCTATTGTACTCTTAACATCGTCTGTTCCCCTTATCCTTATAATTGCGATTTTAGTCATTTTTTACCTGCTATTTACTCTTTTTTCTGTTCAGCTTTTTTTGGTCCTGTGATTATGGATAATTGTTTAATATGTTTATCCTGTATCTTTGTACTGTTTAATTTATTTAATGCATCTTCTAATGCCTTAACTACATTAATCATATTTCTTGATTGTCCTCTAATCTTTGACCATATATCTTGAATTCCTGCTAATTTTAACACTTTAGCTATTTCTTTTTGTGCTTTTAATCCAGTTCCTTTAGGTGCTGGTTTTAATTCGACAGTTACTGAACCACATTTTCCAATTACTGTAAAAGGAATACTGTTTGGTTCTGTTCTTGCATCTGCCCATGATCCTGAACCTCGAACAACTCTGATTAATGATAATTTTGCTTTTCTAACTGCTTTTTCTCTTGCAGGGACTGTTTCTTTTGCTTTACCGAAACCAAGTCCTACATATCCATCCTTGTTGCCGACAACAGCGTATGTTGAAAATTTAGGTTTATTACCCTCTTTAGTTTTCTTCTGTGTTTGTCTGAATACTCTTCTGGATCCTCCACCGAATTTACCTTTGGATTGTCCAATCATTAACAAGTCTGATTCTATATCTGGTAATAACATATCAACTATTTCTGGTTCAAGTATTGGTTTGCCAGTTGCTAGAACATCTTCCATTGAAGTTATTTGTCTAGACTTAACCTTTCTACCAAGATCTGTTTTTGGGTGCCATTTATCTAAATTTGCACTCATTTTTATAGTCTCTATTTTGTCTTCTTCAATAGGAACTATTAATACCTTCTCTGTTTCTTTTTCAATTGGTTTTACTGACATTTTTAATCCTCAATTATTTTAATAATCTCTATAAACATAATTTATTTTGACAATTTAGCTTTCAAATCAGCAAATGATTTCTCCATATCTGCTGGTGAAGTCTTGAACTGTTTACTGATTGCACCGTATGCAACAATGTGTTTGCCCATTATTCTATCTTCTGAAGGGAATATATCTTCAGATGCTGGAACTTCTAAACCGTTATCTCTTGCACCTTTTAATGCAGCGTATAATCTTGATGATGCTTTTGGTTGTAATCCGAAATCAGCTATTGCTTTCTTAACGCCTTTCTTCTTAGCCTTTTGTGCTGCGAGCATTCCTGTTAAGTATGCTGCTGGAAGATTTCCTGTAGCATGTTTCCATCCTAATTTTTTTAATTCTGTACTGTTAACAGTTACGATTACTTTATCGCCTGCATCGGCATAATCTACAACTTGAACAATGATATTCTTGTTAGTTCGTCTTATTACTAATCTAGATATTCCGCTAACTAACATCTTTAAACGTTTTTTATAGTCTGTTCGACCTTCAGTTTTTCTTCTGTACGCTGAAACTTTTATAGTATATCTCATTGTTAATCACTTATTTATTATTTATTAATCTCTTCGACTTCTTTTCAGATTTTTCTTCAATATTAACTTTTTTTAATGCTTCTTTGTTTACGAATAACTCTTCGTGTTCTTCTAAGTATAATTTAATGTGTCTTTTACTTCTGAAATATCCGCCTTTACTCTTTAAGTATAATTCTCTGTATGCTAATCTTGTTATAATTCCTTTTTCTAATAATAATTTTATGAATGCTCTTTGAACTCTTACTAGGCGCATCCATGTTTGTTTAGGCTTAAATCGTGCACCAAACTTACCTTTCTTTGTACCTTCGCCTTTTCTTCTTCCCTTTCTCTTTTGCATTGCTAATTTTCTAGCATTTACTTTTGAAGTGAAATTTCCTGGCTTCTTGCTGATTGCACCATCACCAATTAATAATTTTAGATCTCTCTTAGTTATTGCTTGTTTAATATCTTCTAATCTATCATTATCAAATACTACTCTGTCCGGTCCACAATTCAATACTTGTGCTGCCAATCTTTTTTGAACTTTTAAATCCATATTAATCACTCGTTATATTGATAGTTATTTTATTTAATGTTATATTTTATTTTTAATTTTGACCATGTATGATTATATCATCTTTTACTTTCTTCTCTTCAGCTTTTTGCTCATCTATCTCTTCAGGAGTTTCTACAGACTTGTCTTTTTTCTCTTTGTCTTTCTCCTTCTTTTCTGCCTTCTTTAATGAGTCTTCTATTGTTTTCTTCTTTTTCTCTGTCTTTTGTTCTTTATCTTTCTTTTTATCTTCTGCTACCTTAGCAACTTTTGCCTTGAACTTATCGACTTTAATATTTAATACTTGTAATTTTAATGTTTCAGCTTTATTAACTATTTCTAATCTTTTTTTATTGCCTACTGTTGCTGCGATCATTACACCTTGACTTGCTGGTTTGATTGTTTCTAATTCTTTAACGTTATGAATCATTACAACTTCTAATCCTTTTTGGTGTAAACCTCGAACTTCTACTGGACTTCTCCATCCTTGTTTTACTCTTCGAGCGTAACCTTTGAATTGGTGTCGCATCTTACTCTGTAAACCGGTTGGTCTTCTCCAATGATCTCCGATTCTCTTTTTCTTGTGGAAGTCTTGCTGCTTAAACTCTGGTTTTTTGTCTTTTATTGTCTTTCTGACTTCCAACAGTTTCTTTTTGTCGCTTTTCTTTTCGGTCATTTTACACCTTGAATATAATCTTATTTCATATCTACGCCATCTTTGTTAGTGATATATATTCCGTCTTGGAATATTCTTCTATCAAAGTTTGGTCTTCTTGTTATTTGTTCTATTGAAGCTGCTGTTTGTGCTGCTAATTCTTTATTAGGACTTGTAACTGTGATATCTGGCTCTTTAACAACAACATCTACACCAGGTTTTATTTTTAATGTTCTTGGAACTGTTTCTCCCATATAATTTTTTACTTCTAATACACTATTTTTATAGGTTATTTTCATTGGAAAGTGTCCTGAACATATTTTTAATTTGTATACACAAGTGTTTAGTACACCTTTGAACATATTCTTTAAGTGTGCTTCTGTACTGAATATTGCTGCTTTTTCTCTTTTGGAAGGCTTTAGTGCAACAAATACTATATTGTTTCCTTCTTTAGTTATTTGAATTTTTGGAAATATGAAACTTCTCTTTACTTCTCCTTTGGGACCTTTAATAGTAAATAAGCCTGCATGTATATCTACAGTGACCTTTTCAGGAAGTTCTATTTCATATTTCATTTGATCTGCTTTCATTGTATCACTTTGTTAATTAATAAATCATTATTTTAATTTTAGTAACAGTAACACACTAATCTTCCGCCTAAGTTCTTTTCCTTAGCCTGAATGTGTGTCATTAATCCTTGTGATGTTGATATAATCATTATACCGAAATCTTTTGCCGGTAGATATCTTTTTTCGAATTTTTCGTAATCATCCTTTTTAACGTTGAATCTTGGCTTGATTACTCCGACCTTGTTGATTGCACCGATTAATTGTATGGATAATAATTTTCCTTTACCATCTTCAATCTCTTTATATTCTCCTAAATACATTTGTTCATTAAGTATTGTTAATACTTGTCTGATGAATTTTGAATTGTTACCTACTACAATCTCTTTTCTTCCTAATTTTTCATGATTGTTTACGTAAGACAATACGTTTGCTAATGGGTCATTTAACATTTTATACACCTAATTAATTATATTTTTTGAATCCGATTTTTGTAGCTATATCTCTGAAGCAATGTCTGCATAGATTTATGCCGTACTTGCTGATATGTGCTCCTGTTCTGCCGCATCTCTTGCACTTCTTGTTCAATGCACCGCCAGTTCTAATCTTTGGTACACTGTATTTTGTATGTTTTGCAAGCTTTCCAGGTTTTGATTGTAATTGTTTTAATACCTTAGTGTGATCTGTAGTAGTCATTTTATTCCTCGTCCTCGACAGCGAATATTGCTCCGAATTTTTCTTTCATATAATTCATTGTGTCTTGCTGTGATATCCTGTGATTTATTGGGATAACTCTTTTCAATACTTTTCTTATCTTGATTCTGTAACCTGCTCTTTCTAGAGTTATTGAGCATTGTAGACCCATTGATCCTATATCTGGATCATATCTTGCATCTTTAATGTCGATGTATTCTTTTATTCCAAATGAAACATTTCCATTAGCATCAAAATTGTTTGGTGCTAACTTGTTATCTTTAGAGTACAATAATTTAGGTATTAATGCTAATGCTTTATCTTTTCTTAATGTAACTTTAACACCGATTGGTAATCCTGGTCTTAATCCCCATGCTGCGATTCTCTTCTGAGTTATAGTTCTTATTGGTGAGACACCGGTTATAGTTCCTAATAACTTTTGAGCTTTCTCTAAAGCAACTTGGTCTTTTCCAGTACCAATATTTAGAGTCAACTTTTGTACTCGAATTTCTCGCATTGGGTTTGTTTCTTTTGCCATTTTAATCATTGAATATAATTATATTTTTATAAGTTCATCTTTAATAAAGGATTTTCCTTGCCGATTACCAGTGTGTATTCTTTACTAGTCTCGAATTTTTCGTCCTTTGCTTTAACAATCATTGAGTCTTTCTTGATTTCTTCTATCTTTCCAACTTTTCCTATGTGTTTACCTTGATACAATACTACTATTGCACCTTTCTCGAATGCTAAATGTTCTTTAACAATCTGATCAGGGAGAGTTAATAATAATGAATCTTTGACTTTGTAATGATGTTTATCAAATAATACATTTCTTCCATCAAGTAAATTTAGTTGTACTTTTCCTTTAACAAATGTCTTGCCAACTATTTTTACAAGTTTTAACAATGATTCCTCTTTAGTTATTGATGCTAATTTTAATATTCCGTCAGTGTCAATTATTAATCTGTAATATGTTCCTAATTTTGGGAATGATACTACATCAGTGAAACATACAGGATATTTGTACGAGTCAACCTTTTTGCCGTTAACAAGTATTTCTTCACTTAATACTAGATGTTTAACTTCCTTGATTGTGCTTGCTAATTTTAATTCATATTTTAATATGTTTGATAATGGTAATGTTAAATTCTTGGACATACCACCAGGATTACTTCTAGTAATGAAAGTTATTCCTCTACGTTGAATCTTCCAAGTTTTTGGTGCGTTTAATCGAAATAAATGTCTTTTAACCATTTTAATACTCCTTATTTAGTGACCTTTTTAGCAGGTTTCTTTTCAACAGTGTCTTTTGATTCTGTCTTAACCTTTGCTACTTTTGGTGCAACAGGTTTTGATTCTGATTTTACTTTAACAACTTTTTCAGTAATTGTTTTCTTTTCTGGCATTCTCTTCTTATCATCAAGGTTTAATTCAACAAGTAAAAGATTTGATGGGTCGATAGGATATCTTGCTTTTGAACCGTCTCTCTTGATATGTTCTATCTTTGAAATGTAAACTTTTAAGTGCTTCATGTTTACTTCTTCAATCTTTCCTTCTTGTCTTTTGAATTGTCCACGCATTATCCTTACCTTATCTCCTGTTCTTACTCTTAATGCTCTTATACCATATTTTGTTCGTAATTCTTTTGATAAATGTACATTCATGAAATTTCCTCTTAAGTGTAGAGGAGCATTGAATCTAAATTTTCTCTGTTTGTTTGGTTTCTTGCTTGATACCCAATTTGGTGAAAATGTTTTCATGTTATACCTTGTGTTTTATTTTTATTTTTTTGAATATATTTATACAATCATACTTGCAATCTTTGCAACTGCTGGCCATCTGTCAGCAACTTCTTTTGCAATTGGTCCTTTGAATATTGTTCCTTTAGGATTTCCTTTTTCATCTTTTAATACAACAACTGCGTTGTCTTCGAATTTGATTCTCATGCCATTACTTCTCTTATATTCTTTCTTTTGTCTTACAACAATAGCGTATACGACTTGTTTTCTCATCTCAGGTTTACCACGCTTTACAGCAGCCATTACTAAATCGCCTACGCCTGCTCCGGGCTTTTGACCCTTGACAGTTTTATGACCGAATACAGCAAATATTCTTACAATCTTTGCACCACTATTATCACAACTATTTACTTCTGAACCTACTGGTAAAGATTTTACAATGTTTGCTTTTAATCCTTTCATTTTTAATCACTCAATTTTAATTAGTATATTTTTTTACTATTTCAATAACTACGAAATTTTTAGTCTTTGACAAAGGTCTTGTTTCTGCAATTCTTACAGTGTCTCCTTCTTTTGCATCAATACTTTCTGGATTGTGTGCCTTGAATCGTGTTCTTCTCTTTTCGAAT
>Ga0172379_10008660_pt1 | contig 12760 bp, 12 predicted proteins | sample GrowelOW334metaG_FD_119756 | JGI IMG/M metagenome (GOLD analysis project Ga0172379, IMG submission 119756) | Groundwater microbial communities from an aquifer near a municipal landfill in Southern Ontario, Canada - Groundwater well OW334 metaG | ecosystem: Environmental > Aquatic > Deep... | reverse complement strand
CTTTGGCGACCTTTCTGTTACCAGCGACGTAAGCCAGCGCTTACTTAGATTACCCATGTCAGTTGGGCTAACCACGCAACAAATAGACTTCGTAGTGAGCTGCATAAATGATTTTTTTACAGGAAAATTAGGGCCTGACGTCACAAGTCGAAATGAGACGCCTACAGAAATATTGAACTCACTCCAATAATTTCTGACAATAAATTGCTCAAAAGGTTCTCGGAGGAACGATGTCCAAGCTTGTCATATTTGGTAATCGAGAAATGGCTGAGCTTGTTCACTTTTACTTCAGCAAAGATACAGAGTATAAGGTGTCAGCATTTTCTGTCGATGGTGCGTTTATTAAAGAGTCAACGTTTCTAGGGTTACCAGTTGTTCCATTTGAAGAACTGGCCAAGCATTATCCGCCTGAAGAGAATAAGGCGTTTGTCGCGCTTAGTTATGCGAAGCTAAACGTCCTGCGTAGAAAAAAATATTTTGAAATGAAAGCCGCTGGTTATGAACTAGCAAGTTACATATGCTCCAAAGCCAGCTGGTGGCATGAAAACTCTATTGGTGACAACACCCTAATTCTAGAGAACGTAATCATTCAACCATTTGTTTCTATTGGCAATAATGTATTTATATGGAGTGGAAATCACATCGGTCATCACACTCAGATAAAGGATCATACATTCATCACATCGCAGGTGGTTATAGGAGGCGGTGCTGTGATCGGCGAGGAGTGTTTTGTCGGAATCAATGCCACGATCAGGGACCATATCACTATTGGAGATCGCTGCATCATTGGTGCCTCGGCAATAGTTATGAAGGATACTGAGCCAGATGGCCTCTATGTAGCATCAAGTACGAAAAGGTCTGCCACGCCTGCCTCGAAAATAGATCTGTAACGACTTAACCTGTCATTGTTCGTTTCTGCGTCCCCAAAATCGAACAATGAGATAAACCGATCGATCTCAGCCCGCTTCGCTCACTCTTGGAAACGGCATGTCTTGACGGGCGCGCTTCACAAGCGCTTACCGCACGCCATCAAAATAATTCCAAGATTTGATTCATAAAAAAGACGTTGAACAAAAATCAAAGGATAAAGGGTAAAGCGGTTCAAAAGAATTCTAAATGATGGGGGGAAAACTGTTTTGAATGGAACCTCTCTTATGCCTGACGTAGCAGTTTGCTTGTCTTTTGAAAGTTCAAGCTTTTTTACTTCAAGACTTTTTGAAATCAGGATATTACCAATGTGAAATAAAAGATTGGCAACTGGATATGCAATCGACCAAACTCTAACATCAGCCAAATTCTCACCGCTTAAAAGGTTTCGAAGTTGATCTCTTTCATATCTTCTAAAATGACCAACCGTTTCATCCTCGATTGACCAGTAATCCATTCGAGCTGGAACTGCAACGATGATGTGCCCACCAGGACGCACAAGTGAAATCAATTTATTCAAAAAAGCAGAATCATCCTCCAAATGTTCCATTACCATAAGGCTAATGCACAAATCCGTTGGTGGAAGAGTCAATGACGCATGCATAAAGTCTGCCTCAATCAGCGTAAATCTACCGTCAACAATTTCCTGCCGAAGATTCGCATCTGCTATCGCAACTGCCTCTTTGGACTGTTCTACACCGATTCCGCTGAGTCCTTTATCCATAAGTTTTTTGGCCAAGCCACCATCACCGGTGCCAATTTCAATGAAGGTCTGCGGTTTCATGGAGTTGACCATATCCATCACGGCAGCATGATGACATATGGTACCAGGAGGATCTATTTTGACTAGCTTCACTTTAACCTTGCCCTGCTTTATATGAACGTCTGTCACTTTCAACATAATATTCATCCAGCGACCCTGGTGGTTGGCTATAGTGCCCAAGTAGTTGCTGAGTTCTTGCAGGCAGGCCCAACACTCTGGACTTATCAATGGCTTTGGTGCAATCTATTTGCTGTTTGAAAAACGACCTAACAAACTGATGATTGATTGCTACTCGATCATCGCCTGACGAGTTGTGTCCTGCGGCATGCCATAGTGTAGAATCAAAAATAATCATACTACCGGCTTCACAAAGAAGCGGAACGCTAGCTTCAAGCATGTATCTCAACGAAGGTTTGCTAACTCGTTGGTGACTTCCTGGCAACACGACGGTACAACCATTGCGTTCGGTAAATTCGTCAAGTGCAAAAAAAGCATTTATGGACGCTAGATAACCGTTTAATACCCTGGGGAAGTCCATGTGGAATGACTGCTGAAAAATTGGTTGCTGTTTGCGAACGCTAACATCCTCAGAGGGCAAAATGAAGCCATTTTGTAAGTGCAAAATAGCAGTGTTTGACACAGTCGAATCTAAAACTTTAAGGAGTTCTGGAGTCTCTAAAAAATTCAAGAAAAAGTCGCTGTAGTGCAGTGGTAAGCGACACACACCCAACTCCCCCGCTCGATTCAGTCGAAATTCTCCTATCTCCAATCTAATTTGAGCTTGAACGGAATAGAGTTCTCGTTTGGCATCTTCGATAAAAGAATCTGACAAAACGTCTCTTATAACCACTACACCTAGGTCTGCTAGGTATTCAAGACTAATTTCCAGCCAATTTTCTTCTGTTTTGCAGCTAATACTTTTGATCATTTAAGTCCTCAACCATAATTCTCCGCATTATTCTAAATTTTGGGACCTTAAATAGCGCTGATCACCAAAACCTAGATTGGAACAAATCCAGTCTTAAGTTTTGGACGTTTCGAACAGCGAAAAATTGCTTCCTTTCGAGAATCACGCTTACCAAAGCTAGCTCTAATAGTTAACAGCCCAACGAAAAGACTCGAGACCTCGTTGGTAGAAAACAATATTTCATTATCGAGATTCATGTTTCATCCATATATCATATCTTCAGCCTTGAAGATTCAAGCGTGCAATACCAAAACCTTGCTGTCCATAGTGGTTGCCATTGTAGAGCATGTAAGATTGACCACTCATTTCAAATAGAGTTGCATACTCAATCATTTCAGAATCCCATCCTTCACCAGACACATCAAGCCCAACATCTGAGTCATAACGAGTCCACGAAATACCGTCAACCGATTCAGCGTAGCCGATGCGGTAATTAACCCCTCTGCGTGAGTACCACATTCTATAGATACCTCCCTCTTTCTTAACAAACGGCCGAGAAAGCGCATATTCAGAAGGTTTTTCCAACGAGAGAACTTCTCTGCCAGAGCGTTTCCAATTAATACCATCCTTTGATTCGGCGTATTTGATAACATGCTCAAATTCTTGACCAGCAGGGCCCCATTTCGTGTGCGAACCGTACCACATACGCCACACATCACCTTCTTTGAGAACCCAAGGATACGACAGATTTATTGGATCGATGGTATCGAGATGAAGTATGGGCGCATTCGAATACTTGACGAACGGTTGGTCTGGTTTATCGCTAATACAGAGCCCAATAGCGTTACGCCATGGTGCCGTCTTACCTAAGTTCCAGCCAACATAGTAGAGGAACCGTCGCCCATCACCTACTTCAACAATACACCCAAGTGAACAACCACTATCATCAAAATAACCTCTATCTCCATGTACAAGAATTGGTTGCGACGACAATTCTGACTGTAGGAATTTGTCGGCTAGAGTAAAGTCGACCGTTGCGACACACGACCGATTGGATGCATCGCGCGGGCTGAAGTAGACTCTAACAACTTCATTTGAGATAACTTCGCCAATTGGGTTGGCAGCATACAGATGAAGCCATGGCCTTTGTTTTTCTGCTTGAAACAAAAGCCCAAGCTTTTCCCACCTCGCACCACGAAAAACGCAACTATCCATTATGCTGCCTCGTATATTATCAAAGAGTGGTATCTAAGCCATTGCAATCAGCTTGACTGCAATGATTGAGATACCTTGCAAAGTTCGTGATTAATCCGGTCACTGACGGATGGTAGCAACTAAGAGTAATGATCCTCCTACCGGCAGGTTTATACCGGCTCTTATAATTCCTCTCTCGACGCTCATTATCTGTTCCAAAATTCTATTCAGGTTCTGCGATATCTGAAATTCTGCGTAGGGTTCGAACTGATCTATCGACTTACTTGCAACGCGTGAGAGAAGCATCGCAGGCAAAAGCAACGAAACAAACGAAGTCAATCTCGTGACATTGAAACCGGCCTTCTCAACTTTGTTAGTCAATTCGTTCGCTGAATATCGTCGAACGTGACAAGCGTACTCATCAGCGGCGCTCCAAAGAAATCCATGCTGAGGCACGGTTAACATTATGCCGCCACTGCCGGGTGTCACGGCGACGCGCATTTGTTCAAGTACAAGTTCATCCTCTACAATATGTTCCAGAACATCAAACGCACCAACAATATCAAACTCACCCCGAAAACTCATCTCTCGTGCATCTAGAGTTAGAAGTTGAGCGGCAGGGAGTCGTTTCTGAGCAAAACCAAGGCCCTCCTCGAACAACTCTGACCCTGTGAGTTCGAGTTTCGGAAAAGCCTTATGTATTCCACTAAGCACGAAGCCAGTCCCGCAACCTACTTCTAACAGATTACGGGCGTCCGGAAAGTATTTTGAAAGCGCCCAAGTGATAATGCTGTTACGAGCTTTGAACCAAAAGCTTTCGGCCTCAAGAGCATAAAGGTTGTCAAAGTATTCAGCTTTGAATGAAGGTACTTTTTGCATTTCTCCGATCTTCATATGACATTTAAGTTTGTACTATTTAAATCAACACATCGTGGATGATTGCCAAAGAAATGCCTGTAAAAATTCAAATCTCATTTACTCGGTCAATTCGACTAAGGATTGGCTTTCTTCAGCAAGCACGTAAAGGGGCCGATGCTTTACTTGTTCAAAAATCTCGCCTATATAGAGAGCAACGATACCTAAGCTAGTGAGAGTAATACCACTAGACATTAATACCAAGGTGATGACGCTCGTCCAGCCAGGTAACGTACTATGAGTCAGATAGTTCAAGCAAATCACAAAAATTCCCAGAGCGCTTAAACACGAAAGAAAAATACCCAAGCCTACAATAAGCTGTAAGAGAACTGTGCTCTGAAAAAAAATACCTTGGAGGGCTAAACGTACTAGACTGACTATCGAATATGAACTCTTCCCTTCGAAGCGGTCGAGCTGCTCATAATCTACATAGCTATAGTTAAATCCTAACCATCGAATTATCATCAAATAATGACGATTGCAATCTGAGAATTTGAGATAGGCATCCACAACTTTTCTAGAAATAAGAGTAAATGAACCACAATTACCCTCGATCTTTGACATAGAAAATAGGCTTAACAATGAAAAATAAATCCGGCCTATCAGCCTCCGAATAAGAGTTTGCCTTTTGTCTAGCCGACGCCCAAACACTACATCATTCCCTTGTTGAGCGAGTCGCCAAAAATTCGGAATTTGTTCTGGGGGATCTTGCAGATCACAGTCCATGACACAAACCCACTCACCTGCGCTAATTGCTAAACCGGCTGTTATGGCTGCTTGCTGACCGAAGTTTCGACTCAAGCGAACTGCTCTCAGGTTCGGTTTCTCCGCAAGCAATTCTTGAAGAACTTTCCACGAATTGTCGCTACTTCTATCTTCTATGAAAATTATCTCAAATGAATCTGTAATGCTTAGTGCAACAGCCAATAGACGATCACAAAGTTGCCTTAAGCAGGTCTCTGCATTGTATGTTGGAATTACTATGCTTAACGTAACCCTGACGGCGGAATCATTGCGACCAGGGACATACCTACGCTCAGCGACACTAGAATTAGCGAGAACCGAAGCGCTAGTAGGCTTTGGCGAAAAATCGCTTTGAGCAAGTCCCATCATATCAGCCGGCCTTTCCATAGACTTCGTCAACGGTTGCTCCCAAGGTATATGTGAATTATAGATGAAACTCTTGACTTTAAGATTTGACGCAATTAACGAAGGCTCAGTTGCTTTTCATTCGACATCTCGCCTACGGGCGAACACCCTTCTTAATGAGAACTGTAAACTCGAACAGTGGATAATCGTGGAGTAGACCGACTGTTTTGGAATACCTACGGAGACAATGCTCCAAAATAAAGGTAGGATTGGCGTAATAAAGATCATCACGCATTCGCACCACATCAGAGTAGCTTGTCAAAAAATTAACTGCAAACCCTTTTGTACATAAGCTGTCTAAATGATCGAGTGTATTGAAAATATGTTTCAACCAGTCTCGATCAGGGCTATCTAATTTTACATTGAATATGCCGCTCGCGATGGCATAGTCACACGGAGGAATCTCCTCCGAATTGCTCAGGAATGAAACATTTTCATGTTCGGCGAAAAGCCTTTGAGCAGAATCAATCATGACCTCCGACCAATCAAAACCTATATATTTTCCACACCAATCAGCGGCCTTCAGAGAACCAAGAAGTGCACCATAACCGCAACCGTAATCTAAAACACTCGCCGAGGTACAATCACCCAACACTTGGAGCAGTTGGTCAAACCTTAAGTTCTGAGTAGTTTCATCATTCCAATCTACCCCCTTAGGAACTGTGCCGTGTTCGGCTAGTTTGGCTGAGTAGTAGCTTGAAACTTTTTTCTTGATGATTTTGTCAACATGGTGCAGGTTCGTAATTGGTTCTTTGGGACCCATCGTTTTTAGCCTCATTCATAGAGAGTAGATTCAGAGGGCGCAAAACTCTTCAAAAAAGAATGGCAATTTGGCCCAGTCGCAAAGAGCAAATCCAGTATAGAAACATAGTGCTCAAAAGGAGGGTAGAGTTGCTCATATTCTGGATAGCTAGAATAGTCAGACCAAGCTACTTCTATTTGAGCGTGCTGGAAGATCGTTTCGTCAAGATAGTTTTTCGCTGCGGGGCCTGATATATATCGGTCTGCACCTAGCTCTTTGCAGATGTTTAGGAGGCGCTCACTCTTGCCCTCTGATAGCACAAACGAACTCGACTGATGTAGAGTCGTTTCAATTCCTAACAGTCCGCATATCCCAGTTAAAAACAAGCAATTAACTTCGCTAAGGTAATCCATTTTCTCGGCAGCTTCATACCATTCAGCTAATGTTTTTTGATACATGTGGAAGTAAGGAGCTCTAGCATACGAGTGAGTTATAGATGACCAATGCGACTTTGCCCAGCTGTGATCTGCAATTTTTGTTTCGCTAATCTTTTGAAAGTATTTCCCTTTTACTTCCACTGGCACTGTAAGCCACATCACCCCTGACTCTGACTTAATCTTGTTCCGATTTCGCCAATCACGTTTGGTGTACTGAACTTCATCGTAAATTACAAACTGGTCACTGCTGTTTATAAGATCGAAATAACCTTTCCATGGAATATAATTAGATTGAACGATAACGACAGTATTCTTCGACATTTCGACTGGTACTCTTTGGTTCACTTCGTATGTTAGCATGGCGCTCTTGACCCATTATTGCGGGCTTTCAATCATCAAATCAAATTGCTTTTCGGGCGAAGTAAAGGATGGCTCTCATGAGTACGAAATGCTACTTCTTCTTGACCAAGCGCAGCGACCGTATTTTTAAGGTGCCACTTTTTTCAAGATAGGTCGGAAATATTTGGATACCAGATATCTGAAGATTTGGATCTACCCCAAATAGCCGCGTTTCATAATTATATGAGTGATATCCGCCATCCTTGTATATTGGCATGATCACACGTGCTGTTCCACCGTCACTAAATAGAAGCTGGAGACAGACAATTCGGTACGAATGTGAAGCAGGTTTGGCTAACTCAATACAGATATTCGAATAGTCACCAAGCCGAGGGAAAACCGGTGGCAATCGAGACCAATCACCGACGTTAATGTCGATTACAGGCATCTTAGTGCCTGTTGCGATGAATGTTTGAGTATTGTCTTCCTTTTCTTCGGCTAAGAGGAGACCTTTCGTTTGCCAGTTCTTCTTTTGGTTCGGTATATAAACAAGGTCAGAAGCTGTGAATTTCGGGAAGAATTTAGATTTTTCCGTATTGGATGGCACAGCAGCGTAGGTTTCACTTGTATTTACTCTTGACGCTATTGATCTATATTCATCATCGAAGAGAAGGCTAATCTGTGGATTTTTATATACCGTCCTTATGCCACACCCAAGTCTCGTGCCAGCAAGTACGATACTAATCGGTCTACCTGAAAATTCCTTGAGAGAAAGCTTAATTGATGTGAAATGATCAGATATGCGAATCGGTTTCTCAAGCAACTTAGAAATATAATTTCCGCTTTTATCGCACTGATACACAGTAATGCTACAGAAGTCGAACTCATCTTTTTTCAATACTGAGTTGACTTCGGTAGCAACTGCCGTTTCGAGAACCATATTATCTATGTGCTCGGGCACAGAGACAGACCAGCTTACCGAGTTGCCGTCTGACAGGCAGAGGTTGAGATGTTCGGGGTCTCTGAAGTCTCGAATCTGCCTAGCATCCCTTCCTTCTATCCAAAGTGTCATTGGCTTCCCGCGGCACTCCTTGATTGCAACGGTAGGCAGAAGATAGTCACCCTGCAGTTGCCATAACTGCCGTTGAGCAAACACAGACCATTGCTTTCGCAACAGAGGAGTGGCCATAAGGTGGATCTGATCAACGTCTCCAATATCAAGTGCGAAAATCGAACTTTCTGCAAACGTTGGTGCAATAGAAAAATGACGGAGTACCGATTCACTAACGGGCGAGTGAACGCGGCGGTAGAAGTCTTTGTCTTTATAATGCAGATTAGTTTGCATGTATACTACCGTCGCAAACACAAGTGGGACTAAAGCTATAACTGAATTTTTGTTTGACCGGGGTCTCGAAAATACAAGAACTAACGCAGCTCCGAGAATTCCAGACCAAAAGAGAACAGCAAACTCAGAGTAAAAAGAAGCTATAAAAGTTCTGTTAACACTAATTGCAAAGGCTCCTAATGCACCGTAAATTACAAGCGACAGAGGAACAATTACGTCTGCATGTTTAGTCTTGTTCTTCCAGAAAGCGATTGAAAGAATCACGAGGAATGCAAAGCCAAGATAGCCGACCGTTTCACTTTGCCTCATTGGAAGGCCTGAATTGCCAATGTTGTTCGCGAAGCATCGCCCCAATATGTTTACAAAAACAGTCGGCCTCAGCTGCATTGGGACTATGTATTGCGACTTGGGCATAGTGTAAATTAGCCCAACACTAACCAGAGCACCTACTACTAGGGAGAGGTAATGCAATTTGCTTCTGATTCGTAGAAGCAAAGATGCTAAAAGATAAAGCCCCCAAGTCATTAAAGCTGGCAGGCTACCAAAACAAGCATTTGTCGAACCGCAAAGCAAAACAATAATTTTTGACACTATTGAGTTTTCATTCAACTTCACGATAGACCAAAGTCCAGCTGAAAAACACAGCAAGCCGATACCTACAGCCATGCATGGATTGCCAAATAGAAATATCGAACAACAACCAGTTCCAAAATTCAGTGCTAGCAAAACAGAAAAGAATGTTAGCTTAAGCCACTTGCTGGCAGTTGAGTTAACGCAATCTGCTAGAAAAAGGCAACGAAGAAAAATCAGAAAGGTTCCGAGATAAAGTTCTGCGTGTGCGTTCCAAGCCGTAAGATGTGCCACCAGAAAGTGCAGCATTAAAGATGGAGCTAGACAGTGCGGCCCAACAGAACTATCAGCAATGAGATTAGTAAAATCATAACCAGCGGTAGACATCTTCTCTACTACAGGAATTATTGCTTTGTAGTCGTGTGCTAGACAATTGGGAGTAGTTGTTGCTATCAAGTAAAGCGCATGAAAGTAAGCGCACATGCCCGGCAAGACTATGACTAGGGAAATGAGAATCTGTACTAACAGCCGTGTGACGCCAGCCTTACTACCTTTCATTGTCACATTCCGCAAAAATCAGTTTTTGAAATTTGCAACTCTGCTTTTGGCTATTGGGTCGTTCAAAAAAGATTTGACTGTTCATAAAAAATCCAATCATGATGAGAAAATTCGAAAAGTCAGTTAGCCGATTAACTTTTTAAATGCCATTAATAAATAAGCTGGCAGTTCAACGATGGTGAGATTTAATTTTCATCAGCCGTCTAACTTCATTTCCAGCTCACTCGTGCATCTTGGCTTAGTTGCTTACACCTAGCTGGTGCAGAAAGTGTTGCACTAATATTGAGTTCAGTATTCTAGTTCATTTAGGCAAACCCTCGTAGGATGCCACCATCCGCTTCATCACTTTCTCAGCACCTGAAGTGTTGACGTGAAAACCATCGTTAAAATCACTGTCTACAAATTGCTGATCATTAAAATCAAAGTAGTGGGCGCCATAGGTGAAGCATGCATTCTGTGTTTCAGTCAAATACTGCCGATCAAGGCGCTTGTCTAATATTGACCTGTGAGCAACTGACATTGGCATGTTCACAACGACACACTCAATGTTCTTCTTCTTACATAAGGCTAGCAGCTTGCGAAAGAAATCAATTTCAAGAGCAAATCTCTTAAAGTTTGGCGGTCTGTAACGGTCACCCTTTGAGTTATCCATATCAGCCGGTTGAGCGGGCAATTTATCAACCTCAACTTTGTCGATGCTGCCGACAGAACAAATTTTCACCTCAGCCGTTTGCCTAAATTCGCTCTCTTTCTTAGCTACAGAAGCCGCTTTACCACCTGGATTTGAACCATGAATTGAATAGTAAAGACTGGCTGGATGACTGACTAAATTAGAGAAATACTGAGTTAGAACAGTTCGATAGTCGACCTTAACTCTGTAATAGTACCAGGCAGCCGAAATCAACAAATCACGGGTCTCGGCAGCACTCATGTCGCGACGCAACACATCGCCTAACGACTTCCAATCCTGCAAAACTTCAAAGGGAGGAGTTCGACCAATAGGCTGCACTAAGTTATCAACAAAATCTCTCGGTGCAATGCACAAAACAGCTATGTCAGGCCGTTTTCCAGCCTCTATACTCTTTGACAAAATAATGTACATGTCGGATGCCATGCAGGCGACAATAGACAAATTTGCAGCACTAATAGGTCGAGCTAATTTAGTACTTAGTTGCTGCTCAAGATACTTAGCACCAAGATATCTGCGTAGCTGTGTAACGTCTTTGCAATCAGGCTTACCGTACATTTTTTCGTCGTATTCAGCGATAGCGCACATTGGTAAAGACGAACCCAAAACAAGAACATCAACCTTGCGATTTGACTCCATATATACTGGAATTTTCGAAACCATCGGATGTTGATCTAGAGGAATAAATCTCAGATCATGAATGTATTGCAATGGGCGAAATGCCACCAAAACTGCGTCAAAGAGAGCAAGAAGAACCAGGGTAAGAGCTGTCGTACTAGACAGCATCGGCTTGAGTATCCTTAGCCAAACGCTCGCACCGTTCAATGCCTGGCCCCACGCAAAGCACTCATTAGCCAACCTACAACCTGATGACTCCTTGAATTCATCTGCCGGCGAAGATCTGTTAACTCTGTTATTCCGCGCTTAGCATTATCAAGTTCAGCTATCAGTGGAGTGATCTGCGAGAGCGCAAGGTAAAGTAATTCTGCAAAGTCGTCGTCAGTATGAACACCTTGATTAGGACCAGGTTCTGGACCACGTCTACGTACTAGCGACTCATCGCCACCCGACTCTATCGTTAGATGATTTACTGTTAGTGCCGAGTACTCAATTAGCCTTTTATACAAATGTTCTTTCGATTCTCCTATTTGCTCCAAAAAGGAATAGTACTGCCTTGAAATACGCAAGGCATCGACTAAGTCAAATAAGTAGCGATGGTTAGCAGATGTGGTGCCTCCTTCATGACGGCGAAAGGCACACAAAACATCTGTGTTAAAGAATAACTGGCCATCAACCAAAAGCCTGAACCACAGCTCCAAATCACCGTAGTGAAAATATCTAGTGTCGTAACCGTAGCTAAGATCGGCTCGTCTAAAAATGCCAGACACTGGCTCACCAAGCTTATTAGTTAGAAAGATCAAACTCCATGTAATTAAGTCGTTGCCTGCATACTCACGCGGACCAGGAAGCGGAGAAACTGTTTCGATAACCCGATCATCAGCATCGATCAAATTGCGTGCCGTTAGAACAAGCTTGACCTGCTGACGCTCTAGAAGAATCTTCTGACCTGCCATCAGAAAATCAGGATATAAAATATCATCTTGAGCAAACGGCTTTATCAGCTGACCCTGAGCCCTTTCCCAACACTTATTATAGTTACCAAACAAACCTTGCTGAGTTGCATTTTCAAAGACCTTAACGCGTCCATCGCGTTCTGAGTAATTCTTCAAGATCGCAAGTGAATCATCTGTCGAACAATCGTCACAAACAATTAGTTCAAAATTGTCGTAGCTCTGAGCCAAAATACTTTCTACAGCTGGTCTCAGATACTTCTGCCCATTGTATACAGGTAACAAAACTGAAATTAATTCTGACATCGCCCGTTTATGCCGACTGCGGTTCAGTAAATCGTTTGGCCGTCACCATCTCGTGGTGCTCCATCAATTCTTGAAAGACCGGCACAATTTCTTCAACAGGGCCTTGTTTAACAATTTGCCCACCGTTTAACAGGACAGCGTGCTGGCACCAGTCACTAACAGCATGCATATCGTGAGTGCAAAAAATAATAGTTTTGCCAGCTTCCTTCATCTTCCAAATATGATCTTTGCACTTTTTCTGAAAATAGATATCACCAACAGCAAGCGCTTCATCAACAATCAGTATTTCAGGATCAACACTTACAGCAGTAGCGAAAGCTAAACGAACGACCATTCCACTCGAATATGT
>Ga0172379_10008659_pt1 | contig 12761 bp, 7 predicted proteins | sample GrowelOW334metaG_FD_119756 | JGI IMG/M metagenome (GOLD analysis project Ga0172379, IMG submission 119756) | Groundwater microbial communities from an aquifer near a municipal landfill in Southern Ontario, Canada - Groundwater well OW334 metaG | ecosystem: Environmental > Aquatic > Deep... | reverse complement strand
TTCGTCCGCTGGCCTTCGTTTCGGCGTTCCTCTGCTCGTTGGTTTTGACCGGCTGCGGGGGAGGCGGCGGCGGATCTTCCACCGGGAATCCCTTCATTGCCGGCCCCACCCCCAGCAATGCGGTGGTCGAAGGATATGTCAGTATAACGCGACGAATGGATTGACACTTTTTTTCGAATGGTTTGACATTTTTTCAGGGCCTTTTTCAGGAATAAAAAACGGGGGGTGAAGGTCACACCCCCCGGGCCGGTTTTTCGGCCTCATTTCATTGGACTCACCTCCCCTCCCCATATCAGGTGGTCAAGCCATCCAGGCCCAAGGTAGGAAAGCTGACCGCGCAAATCAGACCATGGAGATGATGACTTCGCTGGCCGGCCGGGCTTGCTTGCCCCCACCGACTGTGTAAACGGTCTTCACAGCATCAATTCGGAAGGCTTGAAAGATTTCCCTCACCTCTGGGCGGTCATTCAGGGAAAGGATGAACTTTCCATGGATGCGAAACAACCGCTTGGCCAGGGCTTCGAAGTCGGACCGAGAGAAAAGCCCAATCCCGTAGTCTTTCTCGCACCCAAAATATGGGGGATCCAGGTAGAACAAGGTCCCCGGACGGTCATACTTCTCGATCATGGTCTCGAAGCCAAGGCACTCAATCACCACCCCGGACAGCCGGCAGTGCAGGGCCTCCAGTTCGGGTCCAAGCTTGGTAATGTCGAACCGGGCCCGCTCTTGTGGAGTGACCCCGAAAGTCCTGGTCCGGACCTTCCCCCCGAAGCAAATCCGCTGAAGATAGTAGAACCTGGCGGCCCGCTCCAGATCGGTAAGAGTGTCGGGATCCGTCTTGACCAGCCGCTGGAACTCCACCCGGGTCGTGATCTGCCACTTCATCATATCCAGGAACGCCTGGTAGTGTCGCTGAAGGACCCGAAAGAACGTTGCGATATCACGGTTCAGATCGTTGATGACCTCCGCCTTTGGGGCCAGTTTCCTTCGGAAAAAGACCCCTCCTGCGCCGACGAAGGGTTCCGCATAGCAAACATGAGGCACAGCCTCGATCTTTGAGATGATGGCCTTTGCCAGCAGGCGCTTTCCCCCAAGATACGGCACAGCTCCGCCAAGGGCCTTCACTTCCCGGAATTGCTCATTCATGGACAGCTCCTACAGTGACCATGGTCGGTTCAGCCAACCGCGATCCATTCAACCTTACGGACGGGGCTTTGGAACCGGATGAACACCTTGGCTCCGGTCTTGATCCTCGGCTCGATCAGAGGAGCCGCAATCTCCAGATGGCAGGGGTTGAGCCGGTGAATGGACCCAGACGAACGATAGATGAACGCGGGGACCGCCTTGTCGTTGGCCTCAGCCAGCTGGATCCGCCAGAAGTCGAAAAACTCGCACATATTGGGGTGGATGTCCGGCACCGGCGGCAACCTCAGATCGGGGACACCCAACACCAGCGCTTTGTCAGCCAGCACATTGATGGTTCCAGGAAAAAGACCGCTCAATTCAGGAATCAGGCGGCCGATGATCGGGAATTGAATCTTGGTGGTGTGAGAGGCGCAACCAAGGCCTTTCACGACCACTCCGCTTACGACCTGGAGATCGCTTTTTCGTGCCATTGAAAGCCTCCTATTGCTTCGGTTCCGGATTGGGCGCAGACGCGGGAGTGGTGGGAGGGACCGGGCCCTTTTCCGCCGGCGGGTTCATGACCTTAAAATCGTTGACCTCGATCAGGGTCTGGACGATGTTGTCAGGGCAATGAGCCCGCATGCACAGCTCATCGTTGGGGCATGCCCAGACCTGGCCGTGGCCCCCCACCAGATCGCCCAAGACATCCGGCCGGTTGCACCCCGGAGAAGGGCAGTTGGAAACCGTCAGGTTCCGATTGGTGAGGTATCCCAGGTTCTCCGGCCGAGTCGCACCCCAACAAACAATGCCATTTTTTCGCCCCATGGCCGCCCAAGCGTGCTGGGCCCAACTGTCGATCCCCACGAACCCATCGCACAGGTGCAGCATGGCAAACAAAGTCCGAGGCAAAAAGTAATTCTGTTCCCCTTTCTGGCCCTTGCCCGGGTCGGGCCAGACAACCCTTTCCAGCTTCTTTTCTTCGGGCAAGGACAGCTGTATAACGACAAACCCTTTCTCCATCAGTTTGTCGGCAATTGCTTGAGCCACGTCTGCCGAAAAGGACCGAACCTGCTGCATCGGAGCACCGTGACCACCAAAAGGTTGAAAGGCAATCCACTTCTTGCTTCGATCGGTCCCTTTCAGCTTTTCCAGAGCAATGCGGTGCTCGACTTCCAGGATCTTGATCTGGCCGTTCTTTTGTTCCGGAACAGGAATTCCGGCCATCTTGCACCAGACATCCACGATGTGAAGTTTTCCCCGCCGGTAATCCAAGTAATCGTAGGGTTCCCCGCTGAACACCTCATAGTTCCGGTGGTCTTCCGCGAAATAGGGCCCCAGCACGTTCTGGTCGAAATGGCGGTCGATAAACGGCAGGTCGCGGAAAACGTCGCTCCAACTGCTGACGATATGGATGCGTGCGTTGGGCTTGGCGTTGGCTCTCAGGGCCTTGAGGAACGCGGTAAACGCGATCGCTTTGCCCAACCCACCATGACTCTTGGCAATGATTTCCGGGCATTCCTTCATGATTGGCCAATGGGGGATGGTCGGCATGTCTTCGGCTTGGGTTGTCATGGGGTGTTTCCTTCCTCAGCAGGCTTCGGCGGCCTTGAATTTTTCGACCTTGGCGGCAAGGGCTCGGTAGGCAGCAGCCTTCCGCAGATCCTCAGGTTTGATGCCCGCGGTGGCGGCTTCCGTCACATAGAAGTCAAACTCGGCCTTGGGAATCTCGAAGGTGTCATCCCCCAGGAAGACGTTGCCATTCCGGGGATTCGGCATCGGTCCCGCGGTTCGCGAGCGCTGGGCCAGCCACATGTCCTTCGCTTCCTTGTCGGCAAAGACAACGACCCGAATGGAAACCCGCCCGGTCTCCTCGTTGTCGGCAGTGGCGTGGATGCGGTGGTAGGCCGCGAGGAAGTCCGCGAATTTCTCGTTCTGAACCCTGGTTACAGCAAGCTTGAAGGCCATTTCATTTGTCCTTTCATACGTCCAATCCCGTGAATCCACGGAATTTGAGATACCGGTAGCCGATGCTCTTGATGATGCTTTCGAGGTCCCGCCACCGAAACCCATTGCGGGCAAATTCGGTGAACAGGGATACGGCAAGATCAACCCCCAGGCCTTGGGACAGAAATTCATGGATGTTCGTCGTGACCGTGAACTTGTCGATGCGGTTGGGTCGGCTTTGCATCAGAACGCCAGGCACATCACGATCCCTGGCTTTTTTGGAACCATAGATGAGAACCTCGATCCATACCTGATCCACAGCCGCGAGCCTTACGGCGACGTCCTCGATTCGGAGATAGGCTTCGGGAACGTCGATGCCGATCTTGCTGGCGTCCTCCCGAAGGTATTGTTGAATTGCCATGCGATTCCTCCGTTCAGGCTGCCAGTTTGCTTTCCAGGGCGGAAAAGCGCTCCGATAGCGATGACACGTTGCGTTCGAGAGATTCAATCCGGACGGATTGGTCCTGGTTCAGCTCCACCTGGGTGGACAGCTCTTTTTCTTGAGCCTCCAGAAGGGCGTGAAGCTCTTTGACTCCGGCGAGAGCGACTCCCGCAACGGATTCAGAGTAGATGCCGTGGGTCCACCGCGTCTTGAAGGCATTCCGGAACTCGTCTTCCATGACGCCGATGTGCTCATCAAGAGAGCGCTGGTTGTCGTCCTGGTAGGCATACCGATAGACGCGGAGCTTTCGGATGGCAGCAAGGACTTCAGCCTCTTCTCCCCGGATGAGCTTCAGGTGCCTTGACGAAGATCGGTTGTCGTAGGCTCCATTTCCGGAAACCGGGTATGAGGCGGCGGTCACGTAGACCCCGTAATTGCCCGCCGCTTCGAGCAGCATCCCGAAATTCCCGGCCGCGTAACCTCGGAAAGCCGCGTCGGCAGTTGCGTAAGCATAGACACCCTCGCAGGTGGCGCGACCGTAGACCCCGCAGTTTCCCGTTGAACACCCGTAAACCGAAAACCCCGACGAGATGCCGTAAACGGCATAGTTCGCGGCTTCACCATAAATGGCCACATTCCCCGTTGCGTAGCCCTTGATGGTGTAGTAAGAGGAGCACCCGTAAACCGCGGCGCAGGTGGTTCCATAGCCGACCAGAGCATTGCAGCACGCGCACGCCCACACGGCGCAGGCGGCGGCGGCGGACCAGCAGTTGACTATAAATCTACCCGCGTTCATGCAAACAATCCCACCCGCTTTCAAAATCATGGTTGAATTGCTTGCTTCAGTAACAAACCTCAAATCCCGGTATTCAGATGCCACCCGGTCATATGAATTGATGTTGTTCCAGACGATGATCGAATCCGTATTGTTTCCGAACTCTATGGCGGCATTGCCAGCGCCGCCTCGGACAACAAGACGATCTCCAGGGGTTGCCATTCCTATTCCAACGTTTCCGCCAGACGGGTTTAGAGCCAGCGGTGCAACAGCACCCCAGCCGGCTTGATACGCTTGAATTTCAGAGTAAGTGTTGCCAGAAGCGGCTCCGGATTGAAAAGAGATTCCACTACCAGACACGTTTTGAGAGAAGTCGTTTGTTCCGAGAATCAACATGCGACAAGAACCGCTATTGGCGTTTACGTGGAGAGGAAAGATCGGCAAGACTGAAACAATGCCAACGCACACCCCAACTATTGAAAGCGGATTAGATCCGGTTCCAGCCGATGTGATTGTCGAAAAGAAAATGCAATTATCGTAAAACCTGATTTTTGATGCGCCATAACTTGAACATTTCAAACCCTGAAAAATAGAACCACCGTCAAAATGACAGATGTTGTGCCCAATCCCGGCTCCCCGGTAGGAAATCCCTGGTTCCGAAGCCCAAAAAACGAGAGATGATGGGCTCGTGCCTCCGTCACCAACCGAATACATGCAAAAAGCCGTATTTGAGTGCGATCCAGAGATAAACATCCATGAGCCACTGCAAATTCCCGCCGGGGCGTAGATGGCGGGAAAGGTTCCGAAATCGAATTTGACCGGCTTCGTTGTCGTGAAGTGAAAATAGTCGCCGTCGCGAGGCCCGATGCAGCCGGAGACGGAACACTGGCAAAGGGTGAGCGTGCCATTGTTTAGAAGGAAGTAATTGCAAGTGGTGGTTCCGACCCACTTTTCCGATGACAGCCAGTTGGCTGCCCCGATAATGGTTTTTTTATTGGTGCCGGTAGGACAGTGATAGTAGGAAAGGGTCAGATCTCCGCCAGTGAGATAGGCACAAGTGGAGTAAACCCCAGGCATGCTTTCGGAAATAGTGAAATCTTCTGCAGTATTGGTGCTCGCCGCCGAGAAACCGCTTTGGGTATCGGTCGACCGAATCCGAAAAATGTGTAGATTGGCATACTCTGTGCTGCACCCATACAGTTCCGCGCTGGAGGTGAAAATCCCGCCAGCACCTACGTTTGTGATTGTGCTTGAAAACCCGCAACAGACCATCGAGAATCCAGCAATAACCCCGCTTATCGCCGACAAAGCCCCAGCTGCCGTCACCCGAAACGGTGCGGAGGCACGGTTTGCGTAGGTGTTCCCCGCGTAGAACGGGTAATCAGCAGGGGCCAGACCGGCGGATGATGCCCCGTTGTCGCAGTAGAGATATCCGGTGGCGATGGTCCAACCGCCAAAAGAGCCAGCGGTTGCCGTGACGGTCCCTTCGATGGCAAGAGTGGAACCATTCCAGGAGAGTTTCGGGCTTGCCCCGCCCAAGTAGAACGTGCCATCGGAATAGAGCCGGACCTTAGCGGCGTCAGGGTTTGCGGTGGATGCGTCGGAAGCGAAGAAGCCCAGGTTGTTCATCAGAATCCCCTGGGTTGCAAAGGTCGCGGTTGCAGACGTCCGCAGAATGCCCGAGGTGCTGACTTCAAAGGACGTGAACTGGACGACCCCGGAAGAGAAGGTGGGCTTGCTTCCGTTCGTTGGCAGACTGAAGGTGGTTCCCAGAACGGAGTCATACCCGAAAAGGCCATCCTTGCTGATGACAACCCCGGTTCCTCCCGCTCCTGCGGTGGCTGACGTCTTGATAATCCCGGTGGTGGTAGCATAGATGCTCTCATGCGTGAACGCCCAGCCGCCTATCCGGTTGTAGGTTTCCCGGCTGGACGCCCCCATCTTGGCGGCCAAGGCAAAATACTCATTCCCCAGGTGGTCCATCATCTGGATCCCGAAGAAGTCCGTCTTGATGGTGTTTGCGGTGGCAGCGATCTGTCCAAGGACGAGGTGCCCCGCGTTGTCGGAATAGTGCCACGTCTGGGAGAAGCCCTGGAGAATCTGTCCATTTGAATAGAAGTAGCCAGACCCCGCTGTCGTGGTCGATATGAGAAGGTTGTAACCGACTCCGAGTCCGGTCCCGGAGTAAAATTTCGCGGAGTCGAGAGCCCATCCAGCAATCGCACCGGAGGTCGCGGTCAGGGCACCGGCCTGCGTGACGCGAAAGGGGGCGTCACCCTGGGCTGTGGCACCCGCCCAGAAACCCGCGCCCGGTTTCATTTGCACACGGGTCGTTCCGGCACCGGCGAAAAGGCCCTCGGTGCTGCTCAGGGAAAACCCGGCGACCGTCCCCGCAGTGGCCGTCAGGGCTCCCGCATGGGATACCTGAAACGGCGCGGCACTGCCATCCGTCGCCCCGGTCCAGAAGGCGGGGCAGGCGTTACTGGATGAGACCCCAACAGCGGTTCCACCGGTTCCGGCGGTCAGAGTTGAAGCGCCGATGGTGAAACCCCCAACGGCCCCTGAACCGGCGGTGATCGTCCCGCTGATGTTGGCGTTCTGGGCGGTCAGGGCCCCGGTGGTGGCCGACAGCTCGAAGTTCTTCGTTGCGCCGTTCCAGCCCTGGATTGCATCGGCGTTGAACTTGATGCCGCTCACCACGCCATTCCCGGCGTTGGCGGCAGTCCGGAAGTCCTTGCCCACGATCTGGCCGGCGGTCAGCTTCTCGGTGGTGATCGCATACGCGGCAACGTCGCCGGTGTCCACCAGGGCGGTGTTCAAAGGGCAGCCCGACGCCAGGTCAGACAGGGAACTCTCGTTCTCGCTCGTGTCCACGGCCTGGACCCAGTAGTAATAGGTCTGCCCGTAATCCACGGCCAGGTCAAAGAAGCCGACCCCATCCTGATTTCCCTGGCACGGCTGGAAGCCGACGTCCGAGGCCGTGTTGGGGTCGTTGATGGTGTTCCGCCAGATCTTGAACCCCGCCAGGTCAGCGGTTTTGGTGGCATTCTGGTAACAGCCGACCCGGATCGACTTGAACTGCACCCGGGCAACAGGTGTGGAAGGCTTTCCCGGGGCGGTGGTGTCCGTCGAAACGGTAATGGAAGAAGTCGCCGGGGTGCCCGCCCCGCCCGTGTTGTGGGGAGTGAACCGGAAGGTGTAGAGCTGTCCGAGCCGCAACCCATCCTTGCGGAACTTCCCCGATTGGGTGACTGCCACGGTGGCCCATGATGCGGGAGTGGCCCCTTCCCCGACTTCGACGTCGACGAACAACGTCCTTTCACCGGGCGTGTAAAGGCCTTCCACGAAACCGAGAACCGTGCCGTCTGGCTGCAGGACTGTCGCGGTATCCAGGTCGATCGCCGTGGGGACGGCCGGCGGCGCGATCGATTCCGGACTCGGGATGATCGGATCGAGCGCGGGATCGGTGGTGGTCGAGGGAGTGCTCAAATCGAAGATGGACGCAGAGTAGCCCCGGGCCTCGACCGACGAGGTTTCCTGCCCCTGGCGAATCTTCGTCACCTGGAACAGCCGCTGCCCGACAGGCAGCTCGGGCAGTAGCATTTCGATGACCTGGTCCTCGGCCAGAACCCCTGCCCCCACCACCAGGTCGCGGGTCCGGAACTCGATCCGGATCTCGCCGAAATGCTCGCGGTTGGCGATGTAATCGGCCACCGCGTTGCCCGTCAGGTGATCCCGAATGAGCTGCTGCTCGAGCACGTCCTCGTTGAGGCCGATGGCGTCGATGCTGTCTTCATCCGGCCGAGTGGCCGCGCTCAGATAACTGCCGGAAATCAGATCGGGCCGATACTGCACCACGATCCGGTTCCGGCGCAGGGATGCATCCCCGGGGAAAATCGAATAGCTGAAAAGATCGTCGGGACCATATTCCCGGACGGCGACCGAGGCGGCATGCAGCCGGAGGTAGTATTTTCCACCGGTCCGGGTGAGCCGCAACCGCCCGCCCAGCCGCATCTGACTCAGCCAGTGCCCGTTCTTGGCCTGCTGGAAGATGACCCCGTCGAGTTTGAAGCCGATCGCGTCACAATCCGTGATCGCCTGAGCAAAACTGGCCCCGTCGATATCCCCCGCCGGAACCCCGCATCCCCAGCCGCCGATTCCAGACGATTGGGTCGTGAGGTAGGCCTGCAGAACCCGGGCGGGGTTCCGGCCTTCGGCCTCGGTGGCCCCGATGACCATCCCGACGCATTCCAGGATGATTTCCGGCCACCGGCCGTTCGAATCGCGCGGATCCGCGGCGAACTTGACCAGGACGACCCCGGGCCAATAGGCCTGGTCCGATGTCCCGAGGTAGGTCGTGAAGCCCGTCGTGATCGCGGTCCGGTCCGACAAAACCCGAACGGCCTGGCGGATCGGGCCGGAGCCGAACCCGTAAATGAACTGGGCCCGGTCCAGAATGATGCCAGGCAGGGAGATAGGATCCGCCGCGGTCCCGCCGAACGGAATGGGGAGAGTGACATTGGAAGCGGACCGTGAGGCATCCGTGAAGGTGGTGAGCCGGATCACCTCGTCAGGCATCTTCATCTTGAAAAGGTCGATGACGTCCTGGGAAGCATTGATGCTCAGCATCCCGTCATGGCGCTGCTGCCAGGACTTGACCTTTCCAACCCAGTTGTCGGCCAGATCAGCCGTTTCCACCTCGACCGTGGCCCCGCGGAGCGTGTCGGGCACGACCGTGATGACCGGCTCATAGTTGGCGATGTTCAGAGGCACCGAGGTGACCGGGTTCCCCTCCTCGGTCACCCCAAGGGCGAGCTCGATCTCGATGGCGTTCTGGATGCAGGGATTCCAGAATTTCCCGCTGTGCTCGCTCTGTCCGTCGGACAGCCGATAGACGGTCCCGGTCTTGGTGGTGATTGTGACAAACGTCGGCATCAGCCCACCTCCTCCAGGGTCAGCGATCCATCGGCCTCTTCGATGAACTTCGCGTTTTTCTCGGCCTCATCGGCCCCGTAGACCAGCCAGGCATCCCCCGCGTCCCCGAGATCCGCGGCGATCGCCGCCATGTCCCAATCGAGGGAAAAGTTCCGGATCGGGGCCCAGTCATCGCCCATGGAAAGCCGCACGACATGCCGGCCCTTGCCATCCCCGGCCCGCCATTTCCGCAAGCGCCCGGAGACCGTCACGGCGCGGGAATACGGCCGCATGGTCCGGGTGCTGGCTTCCGCCACGACCGGCAGAGTGCCCGCCAGGCCAAGAACCAAAGCCCCCAAAGCGGGAAAGGTCGGGGCCCCCACGTCGAGGGTCTGCCCGGATGCGATCGACAAGCGGAAATACCGGAGCGAGTTGGCTCCCAGATTGAAGAACCCTTTCCTGTTGCCGATGTCGTCCTTGACCAGGTTGGCCAGGATGTTCACCGAGGGGCTGGTCCACACGTTCGCGTCATTGAGCTGCAGCCGGCACTGGGGGAAATTGGCGTTGCCGAGGTAGACCGAATCGATGGTGGAAGCGCCGGCCCCTCGATCCACCAGGACCCAGACGATCCCGTCGGCGTAACCGGTTGCCCACCAGCGCTTCCACGGCAGGAAGTCCTTGAGGTTCGCCACCGGAAACTCGGTGTCGGAATTCAACGCCGTGAGGGTGGTCAGGGGGTCGAAAGCGGTGATGATCTTCATTCCGCTACCTCAGCCTCGGGACCTGGGTCGATTCGAAGGCCTTGCGGGCGATGGCGGCCAGCTCCGGATCCTGACCATCCAAAATGGCCAGGTATTCCTGGATTCTGGCGTCGGCGTCCGGGGTGCCGCCGATGACGAGAAGGACTTCCTTCCCGCCCTGGACCTTCAGTTCCGCCAGGGAAGTGAAAACGGAGGAAAGCAGATCGTCCTGTCGCTTCTGCTTCCGGGCTTTGTCTTTCTCAATCTGCTCGGCTTCCAGGTCCATGGCCGCCTGCTGGTCCTGCCAGTAAGCCTGGTTGACGGCCTGATACTGCTCGAACAGTTGCCCCTGGCGTTCGGCTGAATTCGCGGCATTGGCCATGTCCTTTTCGAGCTCCGCAAGGATGTCGGAGTATTGGAGGATCCGCTCCTGGAGGTATTCCCCATACTTCAGGGTTTTCTCCCCGCCGGTTTCCCGATACTTGATCATGTCCCCTTCCTGATAGGGGACCATTTCGGGAGCCCGACCATACTTGACGATCACGTCGGAGAGGCTCTTTCCAGAGGCAAGCTGGGAGGCAATGCTGAAGTTGGCCTGGGACTGGTTCTTGATGCCTTGGGTCATGATCTGCGTTCCTGCCCAGGTCTCGAACTCTTCCGCCGTCATTTCCCGGTCACCGACGCGGTATTTCCCATCATTGGTGATCCGGGCGTATTCACCGATGTTCGCCAAAGCAAGCTGCAGCGGGTTATACGACTGGTTCACCCCTGCCCACCCGCCTGAAGGCCTGGTTGGGGTCACAGCGTAGCCGCCGGCACCGTCGACCGGTCCAAGAGCGTCTTCATGAATGATGTTCGCCAGAAGCGGCTTGACCCAGGTCTCATAGGAAAGGCTTTTGTTTGACCCGATGCCGCCCATCGGATTTGCCAGGGCGAAGGAGGTCCACTGCGCCTTGTTCTCGGACCAGAACGAGTCGATCTGCTTCTGGGTCTGGGCGGCCTGCAGGGAAAGGGACAATCGGCTTTCGTCGTCGGTCGATTTCTCGATCGCCGCCCGAAGATCATCGAGGGTCATCCGCAGAGCCTGGAAGGGCTTATCGAGGCCCGTCATGGAAATTTCCAGATTCCGAAGAGCCGCTTCACTGGCAGCTTTCTCCGCCAGCTTGGTCCAATCCGCCAGGGAGGTATTGGCCGCGGAAGCGTCGAGCGCGTAGGTCGTGGTCTTCTTCGAAAAAATCCCATCCCCGCTCTTGGAGCTGGTGTAGCCGGCATAGTTGAAACGAAGGGCCTCGAGCTCGGCGATGGTCGCCTTGGAAACCCCCGTCAGATTGCCCATCAGGCTCTTGTAGGACTTCAGCGCCTCGTTCACCTGGTCATTGATACCGGACGCCTGGCCCGGGACCTCCCCGCCGTGGGTGACGCTGCCGCCGAACAGGCCGCCCTGGCCGAAAAGGCGATTGACTGCGAAGCCTGCCACCGCCCCGGTCAGGAGGTTGGTGCCGACGTTCCGCCAGAGCATGCTGCCGTTTTCCCGAGTCATGGGCTTGATGAAGGAGCTGAGAAGCCCGTTCCCGCCCCCGCCACCAGACGAGCCGGAAGAACCCTGACCGGCCCAACGCTCCACCAGGCGGCCGGGGTTGAGCAGATCGGTGATCTTGAACCCCTGGTTGTTGTTGGAAACCATGTTCCCGCTGCCGGTGAGGTAGCCCAGGACGTTTCCCCCGCCCTGCTTGAACAGGAGCTGGGTCGCCAGCGTGGAAGCAACCTGGATGAACTGCCGGCGGAGATTGTCGATGAACGCCTCGGCGAACTTGTCAGACCGGTCGAACCCCTCGGCCAGACCGGCGGAAGTGGCATCGGCCAGGGAAACGGACATGCCGCGAGTGAAATCTTCTCGCCGCTGCTTCGCCTTATCCATCCACTCATCGAGAAGCCGGTCTTCATCCTCCGACTTCCATTGCGGCATCTTGGCCTTCATCTTTTCGGCCTCGGTCTGCATGAGGGCGATGCCGACGCCAAGGCCGCTGACAGCAGCTTGTTTATTGGCATAGGCATAGTCTCTTGCTGCTCTGATGGCCTTTTCGCTGATAATGGGCACCCGCCAATCCGAGATGGTTTCGGTGGCCCTGACGATCTCCTTCAGGGGGGGCAGAAGGAGATTCTCAGCTTGGCCCGCGACGATCCGAAGCCATTCCAGCGGCTTTTCGCCTGGGGCCTCAGCCATTTCCTTCAGGCCCCGGTTGACGATGAACACGCCATCAGCAAAGAGGCCGGCAGCCCTGGTTGCATCCGCCAAAAGAGGAATCACCGCCTTGATTGCCTCTGGCCTTCCAAGCGAATTTAGGACAGGATTCCCATCCTCAGTAAAAAACTGCTTGTCCGTGGAGAACTTCCTCATGGAATCAGCCGCCACGGCCGACATGAGATTCTCCATCCTTTTCCGTTGCTCTTCCTGAGCCTTTTTTGCAGCGTCAGCGACTTTTTTTCGGCCGCCAGCCGCCTTGTTGAAATCCGCCTCGGTTGTGCCAGCAAAAAGGCTGTCGATGAAGTCGTCTTGGGATTTTTTGGTCAGCCGCACCCGTTCCGCTTTGGCTTCATCGTAAAGGCGATTGAGGTCCTTTTTGGTCTTGGCGATGAGAGCCTCGATAAGGCCCCGGTCATCGCTGTTTCCATAGGTGCTCGTGCCGAGGAGCCCCTGATACCACTTGAGGGCTTCCTGCTTAAGGATGATGGGATCCGTTACCCCTTCCCTCGCAGGGGGATTGAGGTAGGTCTTTGCGCCGAGGGTTCCGGCCGCGAGATTTCCGGCGGCCTTTCCCAG
>Ga0172379_10008657_pt1 | contig 12762 bp, 8 predicted proteins | sample GrowelOW334metaG_FD_119756 | JGI IMG/M metagenome (GOLD analysis project Ga0172379, IMG submission 119756) | Groundwater microbial communities from an aquifer near a municipal landfill in Southern Ontario, Canada - Groundwater well OW334 metaG | ecosystem: Environmental > Aquatic > Deep... | reverse complement strand
CATGGGCGGAATATCGCTCAAATTCCGGGGCTTCGGGGTTGATTTCAACTACACCAACCGGTACCGGCCATTCCGCCACTTGCCCGGCTACGGCTACAACGAAACTTTTCTTCTTATCGGTCTGAGCTTCGAGTTCTGAGCGGGGTACGGGAATCCTTGTCAACCTTTTACAGAGCCGGCCATCAAACCGCGCACGAAGAAACGTTGTAGCGCGAAAAACACGGTGAGCGGCAGGATCATGCTGAGGAACGCGCCCGAGGTTAAGAGGTGCCAGTCCTGACCCTTCTCCCCGACCATCGCGGCGAGCGCGCTGGTGACGACTCGGTTGCGGTCACCCAGGAAGATGAGGGCGACCAGGTAATCGTTCCAAACCCACAGGAACTGGAAAATGGCGAAAGACGCGAGCGCGGGGACGGACAGGGGAAGGATAAGCATGACGAAGGTCTTGAAAGGCGTCGCGCCGTCCAGGTATGCCGACTCCAGGATATCGCGCGGCAGCTGGCTGATGTAGTTGAACAGAAGGTAGACGGCCAGAGGCAGACCAAAACCCGTATGCGCAAGCCACATGGCCAGATAGGAGCCGTTGAGTCCGAGTTTGGTGAAGTCCTGCAGCACCGGGATCAGCGCGATCTGCAATGGGACGACCATGAGCGCGATGACGATGACGAAGCTGAATTTGCGCCCGGGAAATTCCATCCACGCGAAAGCGTACGCCGCGAAAGCCGCTATGAGGATGGGGATGAGGGTTGCCGGAACGGCGACGGCGATCGAATTGAGCACCGCGTCGGCGAAGTTGTTCCCTTGCCGGGAAATGGTTGCCCCGTTCGCGTCCTTGAACGTAATCTCGCTGCCTGAAAGAGTATTCTTGTAGTTGGCCAGCGTCAGGTTCATCCCGAAACCGACCCATTTCCGCTCAAATACATCAACTCGGCGCGTCCTCTTGTTGCCGAACCATTGGAGTTTGCGACTTTCCGTGACTTGGACGCCGCTTCTCCATTCCGCGAATTCGGCGGTTTTTCCTTCAAGGACGATGGGCGCGTCAAGATCGACCTCGGAGGGAACAACGAACTCACCGGTTTTCGCCCACGCCTTGTGGGGAAATACGGTCCACCAGCCCGTGGAGAAGATATCTTTGGAATCGCGGAACGAGGTTACCAGGACGCCGAAGGTGGGAATCACCCAAGCCGCGGCGATGAGCGAGAGAACCAGAGTTGAGAGGATAGCCACCGAGGATCGCGAGCCGCCGCCGGTTAAATTGCGCTTCATTTGAAGGCCCTCCGTTCGGAGAATTGTTTGAGGTTATAGATCAAAACCGGTACAACCGCGATCAGGAGGACGATCGCGATGGCCGAAGCGCGGCCGGTATTTCCGTACGTAAACTGCTCTATGTAGAATTCGTTGGCGATAACATTCGTGCCGTAGTTTCCGCCGGTCATAACGCGCACGATGTCGAAAAGCTTCAAGGAAAAAATCATGATCGTCGTGGCGACCGTGACGATGGATCCCGCTATCGACGGAATGATGATCTTGAAGAATATCTGGAACTCGTTGGCGCCGTCGACGCGGGAGGCTTCCATCAGTTCGGAGGGGATGCCTTTGATCGCGGCCGAAAGGATCACCATCGCGTAGCCGGTCTGGAGCCAGACCATGATGACGATCAGCAGAAAATTGTTCCAGCCGGGCAGGAGGAGCCATGCCTGCGATTCACCGCCGAATAAGGTGACGACCGCGTTGAGCAGTCCTATCTCGCTCACGTTCGTGCCTTCGCCCTTGTAGGCGTACATGAATTTCCAGATGACGCCGGCGCCGACGAAGGATATCGCCATAGGCATGAAAACGAGCGCCTTGAACGCGTTTTCCCAGGGGCTGCGGTCCGCGAGCACCGCGATCACGAGTCCGAGCGCCACGGTGGAAGCCGTGCCGAATACAAGCCAAAGCAGATTATTGGAGAAAGCCTCCCACATCACCGGATCGGTGAAGGCGAAGGCGTAGTTTGCCAGGAATACGAACTTGGTTCCGGTCTCGTCGAAGAAGCTCAAGTATAAACTTCGGAGAGTCGGAGTCACCAGAAACCAGAGCAGCAGGAAAAGCGCCGGACCCGCGAACACGAGCGGCAGCGCCAAAGAGCGGGCCTTGGAAGGCAAAAGCTCGGCGGAGGAATTGAGCACGAAATACAGGAGGGCGGTCGAACCGACGCCCCAGACTATGGCGAAAGCGGTGAGCAGAAGCTTGGATTCGCGGTAGTCCCGCAGGAACAGGAATCCGCCCCAGAGAGCCGCGATTGTAGCCGCGAGGAGGATGAGGAGTTTCAGGACCGCGACGGGGGTGATAGACGCGGAAACGCTGTTTTTCATCGAAAGCTCCTTCGGAAAAGACAGGATGGACGGCTCCCTGTCGATGAAGAAAAACCGCCCATCCCTTAAAAACCAACGGGTTTTTGAGGTAACCTTAAGTGTCGCTCGCTAGCGCGCCGGGGACAAGTTTGTTACTTGGGCCAAGACGCGTCGATCGCCTTGACGACCTGGTCCAGCGTTTTCGCGCCGGAGATGTAGGCTGTCATTTCCTTCCAGAAGGAGCCCGCGCCGACCGCGCCGGGCATCAGGTCCGAACCGTCGAAGCGAACGGAGGTGGCGTTCTGGATAACTTCGGCGACCTTGCGTTCCACCGGGTTTTCATACCACTCAAGCTTGGAGTCCTTGTGCGGGGAAATTGCCCCGCCGGCGCGTACCCACGCTTCCACCGAGGCGCCGGTTGAGAAGTACTGCATCACCGCGCGGACTTCGGGCCGGTCGTTGAACATCGCGTAGATGTCGCCGGCGACGAGAACGGGCTTGCCGTACTTGGGATCCAGGCCGGGCAGGTAGAAGAAATCGTAGTCCACGCCCGCTACCAGGTTGTTCGGGAAGAAGCTGGTGATGAAGTTGCCCTGCTTGTGCAACCAAGCTTTCGGCGGATTGTCGAACATGACCTTGGGCGCGTCGCCGAACGAAGTCGTCGCGATAGCCTTGCGGCCGCCGTATACGTTGCCCGCCTCAAACCAGAGGTCGGCCATGGTCTGGATGGCCTTGCGAACTTCGGGGGAGTTGAACTTAAGCTGCCCCTTCACCCATTTGTCGTAGTTCTCAAGGGAAGTGGTTCGGAGCATGAGTTCCTCGGTCCAGTCGGTGGCGGCCCAACCGGTGGCGGCGCCGGACTCGATGCCGACCGCCCAGGGGGTGTCGCCGTCCTTCTTGATCGTCGACGTGAGCTTGATGAGCTCGGCCCAGGTCGTCGGGACTTTATAGCCGGCCTTGTCGAACTCTTTCTTGGGATACCAGACCAGCGACTTGCCGTTGACCCGGCCCCAGACGCCGGCCATGATCGGGCCTTTCGGGCCTTTCATCGTCGCCATATCGAGCCAGCTCTGGATGTAGTTGGCCTTGACCTTTTTCATGTCCAGAACTTTGTTGAGATCTATGACTTTGCCTTTTTTGACGAAGTTCTCCAGTAAGCCGGGTTGCGGGAAGTCGGCGATATCCGGGGGATTGCCGCCGTCGACGCGGATTGCGATGGAGGCTTCGAACTCCTTCGATCCTTCGTACTCGATCTTGATGCCTGTCTTTTCGCTGAAGGACTTAACCGACTGGTTGAACTTCACCGCGTCGTTGTCGGTGAAGGGGCCGGACATCCGGACGGTGGTTCCCTTGTACTTGCCGGCGAAGGCGTCGGACAGGGGATCGGCGGATACGGCGACTGCCGCGACGAGGGCGACTGCCGCGAGCGCGGCGATACGGATCTTTTTCATCTTTCCTCTCCTTCTATGTGAACGATTAAGCCGTCGGAACGGTTTCTAGGAAACGTTCCGCGGCCGAACTCACGTGGTCTTGCGCAGCACCAGCGACACGTCCAGACTGACGACTCCGATGGTGCGTTTGGGGTCTTCGATCTTAGACAGCAGTATTTCCGCCGTCATCTTTCCCGATTCGAGTAGTGACTGGCTCACCGTGGACAATTCCATATACTCGGCGGCCTCGATGTCGTCGAAGCCGAGGATCGCTATGTCTTCCGGTATCCGCAGGCCGCGCTCACGGGCAGCCTTGATCGCGCCAAAAGCCTGAAGGTCGCACATGCAGAACAGGGCTCGCGGCGGTCGGGGAAGGTCAAGAAGCTCCCCCGCCATGGCGCGGGCGTTTTCCGGCTCGAAGGTCCCGAGCCGGATATAGGCGGCCTCAAGCGGGGTGCCCGCGGCGGCGAGAGCCTCGGCGTAACCGCGGAGGCGCGCTTCGCTCGGCTGGAGGGAGAAGGGCTGCTTCACGTCCTCCCCAAGGTACGCGCAGGGCTGGTAGCCGCGTTCGGCAAAGTGCCGGCCGGCGAGCTGGCCGCCGCGCACGTTGTCCGCGACGACGCTCGGGAAATAGGGACTCGCGTATTCCATAGAGACTATGGGCAGATCGGTCTTCGCCATGCGCGCGGCGACCGCGTCCGGGATACGCGCCGACGCGATCACCAGGCCGTCGATACGCTTGGTGAAGGGCACGGAATGTAGGTATTCGTTGAGCTCCTCGTCGGTCTCGAACGAGTAGACGACCATCTCCGTCATCCGTTTGCGGAGCACCTGCGAGATGCCCTGCAGCCGTTGCACGAAGGAAGGGGCGAGGAAGTTGGGCGTCAGGACACCGATCCGCCCTACCCTGCGGTGCCGTTTTGGACCCGTATTCCCGTGAGGGATGTAGCCGAGGCGATGGATGGCATTCGTCACCGACGCGAGGGTGTCGGCATTGACCTTGCCCGGCGAGTTGAGACAACGGGATACGGTGCTGATGCTTACCCCCGCCGCCGCCGCCACGTCATATATGGTTGACCCCTCGATTTGTTCCATGCTATCCTGCTTCTGAAAGTACTTTCATGAAAGCACTTTCACAATACTATCGATTTTGAGAATTGTCAAATGGGACTTAACGAATCCGAGCGGGGCGGGACGTCCCCGTTTTTTCAGCCGGGAGGTTCACGATGGATATGGCGCGGATTAGAGAATTGTGGAACGGATTGTACCCAGGCGAAGAGACCGTGCTCGGCGAACTGCTTTCTTATCTAGAAGGTGCGCATACGTCATCGACGTTCGGCAGCCGGGAGCCCTTTGACTGCGACGGTTCGGTCTACTGCCTGTACCCCGATTCCTTCGACGGCGGACTAGACGGCGCAACCGCGCATATGGACTACTTCGCGGACCTCGGCGTCAAGACGCTCTGGGTGCTGCCGGTCCTAAGTTCACCGGGCCGGGACCAAGGCTTCGATATTTCCGATTACCGGACCGTTGACGCCCGTTTCGGCGGCAACGACGCCTTCTTCCGTTTCTTAGCCGCCGCGAAGGCCCATGGACTCCAGACCGTATTCGACGTGGCCATCAACCACTGCTCCGACCGTCACCGTTGGTTCCAGGATGCCGTTTCCCTCCCCGATTCCCCCTACCGCGATTATTTCATTTGGAGCGATACCGATACGCGCTACGCCGCGGCGCCGCTCGTCTTCCGCGGCATGGTCGATTCAAACTGGACCTGGAACGAGGCAGCCGGCGCGTACTACTTTCATCGATTCTACCCCTTCCAGCCCGACCTCAATTACGCCAATCCCCGAGTGACCGCCGAGATGATCAAGATACTGGGCGACTGGAAACTGGCCGGGGTCGGCGGCTTCCGTATGGACGCCGCGGTCATGCTCTGGAAACGCGAGGGGACCGACTGCGAAAATCTGCCGGAAACGCACCTCATCCTGAAGCTTTTCCGCGCCGCGCTTGACGCGATCGAGCCGGGGAGTCTGCTCCTGGCGGAAGCCAACCAGCCGGTAGCGGGCATCCTGCCCTTCTTCGGCGAGGGGGACGAGTGCCGCGCCGCATATCACTTCCCATTGATGCCCCGCTTCTGGCAGGCAATGGCCGAGGAGTCCCCTCGGCGTCTGATAGAGGCGGAAGTACCGCCGCTTCCGGAAGGCTGCGCCTGGTTCACTTTCGTCAGAGTCCACGACGAAATCACCCTGGATGTCCTTCCGGATGATGAACGTGCAGCCCTGGTCACCGCGATGTCGGGTAAAAAGAATCGGCTGTTCAGGCAAGGAAGCGCTTTTTCGGGGAGGCTTTTCGACCTGCTCGGGCGCAACCCCGACCGGGCGATCGGAGCCTTCGCGCTGCTCTTCTCTTTACCGGGAACACCCGTCCTCTACTACGGGGATGAGATCGCCATGATAGACAACGAGGCGTATTACGAAAAAACCGCCGCTGAAACGGGGTTCCCGGATTCGCGCTTTCTGCACCGCGGGCCATTCGATTCGGCGCGGGGAGCTCGCGCGACCGCCGACCCGGCCTCTCCCGAGGGACAGGTGCTCCGCGCCGTCCGCGAACTTTTCAGGCTACGCTCCGCTCAGCCGGCCCTTTTCGCGGCGCGGCCGGAACTGTCGGCATCGGGAGCCGCGCTCGTCTCCCGCCGTCGCGCGGACGGCAAGACACTGACGATCATCGTCAATCTGTCGGGGCGCGAAATCAAGGCCGAAGGGTTCGGTTTGAAGGCGTACGGTTCGGCCTGGAGCGTGAAAGGAGACTGATGGAAACGCAATCCTTCAAGGACGGAAAAAGCGGTCCCGCCGCGTATCAAACGACGAAGACCTTGCGATTGCGTAAGTAAATACATAGACTGTTTATTTATGAAGACAAACTCCCGCATGAGTTTCCGGTTTCATGTGACCCTCATGTTCTTGCTGGGCACGGTGATTCTCATAATGACTCTAGTAACCATAGGAATCGCGTTCCAAGTCGGTTCCAGGACAGCCCGAGAATCAGCCGAAGCCCTCTTCAGCATGTCTTCGCGGTCGGTGAAAGAAAAAATTGACAACATGTTCGGGAACTTAGTCGGTCTCGCGGAAATCGGTTCCGCGGTTCCTTCCTATTTAGGGTCGCTGAACGGAGACGGGCTGAAGCACCCTGATAGAACCTTCCTGCAGAAGTTGTTCTCCACTAACGGCAATCTGTATTCGGCATATCTAGGATACCGTAACGGCGATTTTTTTCAGATCATTCACGCTGCCGGCAATCATGCCATCGCGGCGGCGCATGAAGCGCCCGACTCGACCGCGTTCATTATCCGAAGTATAAGTGGACAGAGAGACGAACGTCGGCAACAGTGGACTTTCATAAACGCCGACGGCAAAACCATCGGAGTCAGGATTGAGAAGGAGCCCGCTTTTGATCCTCGCACGCGGCCGTGGTACGAAGGCGCGCTGGCAAATCCCGAGGGTTACCTCGGAGACCCCTATATTTTCAATTCGCTCAAAGCGCCGGGCCTCACCGCCGCGCATAGGATGGCGGATCAAGACGCGGTTTTGGGGATCGACCTTACCCTCTCAGGTCTTCAGGATTTTGTCAGCAATTTAGAAATTTCGGGAAACGCGTTTCTGCTCATTTATGGTAAAGACGGACATCTTCTCGCATCTTCCGCAAAGGCCGCCGCAACTTTGGGCGAAAATCCCACGCAGCTTGAGCCGCCCGGCCCGCGGGCAGCTGCGCTGCTCGACTCCGTTCCTCGAAATACCCCGACTGATGCCGACCGCGCGGTATTCAGAAGCGATGCCGCTCTTTTCTATACGGTAAACGCATGGGCCGGCGCGGGTTCCGCTCGATTCACTATACTCACGGCAGCCCCCCTGAACGACTTCATAGGGCCCCTACGGAAACTTCGTGGCGACGTTCTACTGCTTTCGCTTCTCACCCTCGCGTTGTTCATGCCCGCCGCGTTCTTCCTAAGCCGTAAGTTGTCGACAATGCTTATCGTCATTGCCGAAGACGCCAAACGGATAAGCCGATTCGATTTCACCAACTGCGATAACGGGCATTCAATCGTTCAAGAGTTCAATCAACTTTCCGACGCGTTCGGTGTCATGAAAGGAACAATATCCTCCCGCACAAAGGTCCTCAATGATACACATCAAAAATTGGAGAAGCTGGTGAACTTAGGCATCGGCCTTTCCTCTCTCCGGGATATAGACGAACTGTGCGAAAAAATACTTAGAGGCGCAATGGACCTGACGCTAGCGGAAGCGGGCACCCTATACCTCCGAGGTACTAAGGAAAACCGCGATAAGCTGGAGTTCAAGATCGTCATAAACGATAAACTCGTCGGATTCGATCAGGGAGGAACGACAGGCAAACCAATCACCCTTCCGCCTGTTGCCCTCTTCAACGCGGACGGATCGCCAAACGGCCATAACATCGTTACCGACGCGTTCCATAAAGATAAGATTATAAACATCCCCAACGCGAGCGAGTATGAAGGTCACGACCTTTCGGGTACGCGACGTTTCGACCAATTCACGGGCTATCATTCAGTCTCCTTCCTTACTGTTCCCCTTAAACCGTTTGGCCGAGAAGTGATTGGCGCCCTTCAATTGATCAATACCCGAGACGCCAAGACCGGAGAGGTCATACCATTCAATAAGGATATCGAAGGACTTATCCAGGCCCTTTCCGCCCAAGCGGCTACCGCTCTCGACAACCAAAAACTCATCCATGACCTAGAACAGCTCTTCGAATCGATGATCAACGCGATCGCCGACGCGATTGACGCCAAAAGCCCGTATACCGGAGGGCACAACAAGCGGGTCCCGGTCATCGCGAGCATGTTGGCCGCCGAAGCGCAAAAGGCCACTTACGGCCCCTTCGCCGACTGGACTCTGGATATGCACAACGGAGATAGACAATTCCATATCGCCACGATGTTGCACGATTGCGGCAAGATCACGACGCCGGAATACGTGGTCGACAAAGCTACGAAGCTGGAAACTATCTACAACCGCATCCACGAAATCCGCACTAGATTCGAAGTCCTCCTTCGGGACGCTATGATCGAACACCGCGAAATGCTGCTCGCGGGACACGGCAAGGCAGAGGCCGACGCATGGCTGGAGGGCAAGAAATCGGAACTGCGGGCCGATTTCGCGTTTCTGGCGGAATCCAACCTCGGCAGCGAATTCATGGCGGAAAACCGGATAGAAAGGTTGAAGGCCATAGCGGATCGCCGCTGGATACGTTATTTCGACGATACCCTTGGTCTTTCCAAGGAAGAGCTGGCATTGGTGCCGCCGGGAGAACGGAAGGATATCCCCGCCCAGGAATTCCTGTTGGCCGACAAAGCTCGCCACCGCGTGCCCCAAGACAACGGTTGGCGTGACCGCTACGAATTGCGCCGCTTCCGAATCGACATTCCGGAACTCAAATACAACAGGGGCGAAGTGTACAACCTTTCCATAGCGCGGGGCACGCTGACCGCGGAGGAACGATTCAAAATCAACGAGCACAGCATGCAGACCATCGAAATGCTTAGTAAACTCTGCGAGAATTCCGAGGACTTGCAGGACGTTGTCCAGTGGGCGGGCAGCCACCATGAAACGCTGAAGGGCACGGGTTATCCCCGGAAACTCGCCGCGGCGGAACTCTCCGTGGAAGCGCGGATACTGACTATCGCGGACATCTTCGAGGCCCTGACCGCCAGCGACCGTCCGTATAAACCTTCGAAAACGTTATCAGAGGCAGTCAGAATCCTATACAACTTCAAGAAGGACGGACATATCGATCCGGACCTGTTCGATCTTTTCCTAACCTCCGGTATTTACCGCGAATACGGCGACAAATATTTAACTCCCGGCCAGATCGACGATGTAGACATCGCGGCGTATGTAGGGAAAACAGGCTAAGCCGAGGGAGCGAAAATGCAAGCTATGCGGATCGCTTCCAGTCCTTGAAGAAGACGAGAACCGCCGTACTTCCCCTTTATTTGCCAATCGACTTCAGGCATGATAGATTTGGGGGCTCATGAGCGGTATAAAAACCGTCGGACGATTCGGCGGTATCAATGTTAAATTCACTTTCCTCATTCTGCTCGCGACCGTCTTTTTTCTTGTCGCCACATATTACGTCAATTTCGGGATGTTGCGGTCCTTCGCGCTTCAGACCGCCGAAGAAGCGGCCCAGACCATTCTCGACGGGTCTGACAGCCGGATACGAAGCATTTTCGAAAACCTCGAATCGTTGACGCGGGGATTGGCCTCAACCCGGGCTGTAAAGACGGCCAACCCGGCGGAAATGCAGGATTTATTCCTTTCGTCGGTCCTTGCCTGGAAACAGTATGCGCGCGCCATCTACCTGGGGACCGGGGAAGGCAGAATGTACGAATGGGGACAGGGGCCTGAATTCATAAACAACATGCCGACTTTCCCGCCCGACTATGATCCACGCCTCCGCCCATGGTACGATTCCGCGCTGCGTTCAAAGGGTTTCGCGGTATCCCCGCCGTACCGGTACGCGAGCGTGAACGCCATGGGAATCAGCTGCGTGATCAAGGTCTACGGCGACGATGGAAAGTTCGTTGGTGTATTAGGAATCGATATCCTCCTGGACAATATAAAAACGATACTTACCGACCTTAATATCCCGAAAAGAGGCCGCGCGTTCATCCTCAGCGAAAATGGAGAAATCATAACAGGTAAGCACGAGACTGAGGGGACCAAGGCATTTCCGTTGATGAAGTCAGAGATCCTTAATCTGCAATCCCATCTTACAAAAAAAGAAGGCAAGTTCCGCGTTGGATTCGACGGAGAGGATTCTTTAGTCTATTACCGCCGGAGCGAACCGATCGGATGGTACCTTCTGGTAGCGTTGCCGTACGACGCGGTAATGTTTTCCGTACGACAAACACTATCGCTTATCAGCGTAGTTGAAGTATTGATGATGGCCCTTTTAACCATCGCGCTGAGTATCATTTCCAACCGCCTGATTTCTTCTCCTCTCCATAAAATGGTCACGGTCATTAATAGGATCGAAGCCGGCGAACGAAACGCGCGGATATCGATTCGCTCCAACGATGAATTCGCCCTCCTCGGAAGGGAATTCAACAACTTAGTCGATACCGTTGAGGAATACTCGTCGTCTCTGGAGTCAAAGGTAAAAGAAAGGACCGAAAAACTTCGGGCGTTGCAACGAGAAAATATGCGTCTGCGGGTAAACAAAGAACGACAGCGGATATATCGCGACATGCATGATTCCCTCGGGGCGCAGCTGACGAACATTTTCTTCTGCAACAACGTCGCGCGGAACGCCGTCGCGCGGAACCCGGAAAAGCTGGAAGGACTATTCAACGATATCGAATCAAACTGCACCAAAGCGGTCCAGGATTTGAAAGAAATCATCAGCGGTATGAAACCTGCGAAAGATGATGAGGAGCATTTTATCGAGTCGCTGATAGACAGCATCGGAAACAGACTGTCAAACAAGCGAGTCTCGTTCAGTTCAAAAAACCGGGCGCCGGAAATTGACTCGGAGCTCAGCCCTGAGATGAAAAGCGAATTGCGGAAGGTATTCGATGAGCTGATCAGCAATGTTCTAAAACATTCAGATGCCGAGAAAACGAGCCTTTCCATCGCTATTGAAGAAACGCTCCTAACATTCCGGTTCAAGGACAACGGGAAAGGGTTCGATCCGCAAAATATTTCGACCGGCGGATCGGGACTATCCAATATGGAATACAGGGTAAAGCGGTTGGGCGGTGACTTAACCATCAAAACGAAGCGGGCTAAGGGTACGGAGTTCACGATACGCGTCCCGATTGGAAAAAGCGAAAACCGGGTGCCGGTGTGAATACGGGCACCGACGTGAAACCCATCAAGCTTGTCATTGTTGAAGACCAGAAAGAAGTCAGGGAAGGACTGCGCTACCTCCTTGGCCTTGACCAGCGAATCCAAGTCGTAAAAACCTTTGAACGAGCCGAAGAGCTGCTCGCGTTTCTTCCCGGTCTCTCTCTTCCGGATATGATCCTCATGGACATCGGACTGCCCGGATTAAGCGGCATTGAGGCTACCAGAGCGATACGAAAAAGCTATCCCGATATGCGCGTACTCATACTCACGGTCTTTGAGGATGAGGAAAAACTGCTCGCGTCCATACGGGCGGGCGCGAACGGGTACATCCTGAAGAACACCAAGCCGGAAATACTACTTGAGCAGGTGCTCAGCGCGGCCGCCGACGGTTCCCCCCTCAGCCCTCAGTTGGCACGCAGACTGTTCGACGATATACGCCGCCGCGACGACTCGGAAAACCATGAGGACTACGGCCTTACTCCCCGGGAGAAGGAAATCGTCCGAGATGTTGTGGACGGACTGACTTCACCCGAAATCGCGACGAAGCACAATATTGCGGCCTCCACCGCGAAAAAACACATCCTGCACATCTACCAAAAGCTCGGGGTCGGCACAAAAGCCGAGTTCGTGCGAAAAGCCATACGAGAGAACCTCGCATAAACGACCTTGGATATACACCTTTTGGTGTACATCGCGATATCGATCAGCCGGCGTCCGGGTGCGTATACATCCTACGGTCAATTTCCGGATACCGGGAACGGACCTACCAGAGGGGAAAGGGCGGCAGAATCGCCGCGTAGCCATTCCCTATAAGGAGGTTCGCATGGAAAGCCAGGCGACCGTAAAAAAAGGTATCTTGGGTTGGTATTTCAGTACCAACCTGCTCGCGCGCATACTGATAGGACTTATCCTTGGCGCGATAACCGGTATCGTTTTGGGGTTCTTCCCCAATGCTATTAAACCCTTTGTCGACAACGCGAAGTTCTTCGGCGACATCTTTATCAGAATGCTCAAGATGATAGTTATTCCGGTCATCCTGTTCTCGTTGATCGCCGGAGCGGCCAGCATCGCGCCTTCCCGCCTTGGACGCGTCGGCGTAAAGATCATGAT
>Ga0172379_10008656_pt1 | contig 12763 bp, 8 predicted proteins | sample GrowelOW334metaG_FD_119756 | JGI IMG/M metagenome (GOLD analysis project Ga0172379, IMG submission 119756) | Groundwater microbial communities from an aquifer near a municipal landfill in Southern Ontario, Canada - Groundwater well OW334 metaG | ecosystem: Environmental > Aquatic > Deep... | reverse complement strand
TTAAGGCTCGGCTCAATTATTTCCAATCTGGTTCCTGTCGGTTCAATGCGAGGCCGAAGCCTCAAGAGGATAAACAAAAAGCGGGACTACCACTTCTCGTCATCACACCAGCCATAATAAAATAGCTGTTGATGACAGAAGTCGTAGCCCCGTCTCGTTTAGCCCGGTAAACCCGGACGCCGTCAGGCAATCGCTTTCTGTTAAATTAATTATAGCACAGTTTGAAAAATCAACACAAGAAGGGGTGCTGTGTATAATTTCGGACCGGCTCGCATAAAGCCCGCCGCCAGGAGCTCGAACCTTTCGGCCCGAATGCACCCCTTTCGGAGTACAACCATCCAAGGAACCCTGACGACGGGTTCTATACCTTGGATGGATTAAATGCCATGCCAATCAGCAAGCTGACGGGTTTAGGCACATTCAATTGTAACTATATTTTATCAATAAATCATGGTTTTGAACATATCTAAAGCGGGGTTGATAACTACTTATATTTGCATATCGCCTCGACATACTCACAATAATCACAGCCTGGTTTACCTATCGGGATCGTATCGCCGTTGAGACACTTGTGAGCATCTATGAGGGCTTTTTCTACCCACGAATCATCTCCGGTGTAAGGAATTAGTGTGATGTCGAAGTCGAGCTTTGCATCGAACGCCTCACGATCGGACTTGCCGTTGCAGTAGACAAAGTAGCCGGTACTGGAAACCTTCAATCCGTTTTTGCGAAGCAACCACTGGTACACCTCCATCTGACGTTTATATCCGTTCTGCCATTCTTTATTTAGTTCTGTGATGTCCTCGGCTTTGGAAGTCGCCTTATAATCGACGACGATATATTCACCCTGCGGACTTTGCCAAAGATCATCAATCGCACCGAATACCAAAAAGTTTGTCTCCGGATGCAGATACTGGATACCGGTAAAATTGTGCCGCCATTTTTCCAATTGCTCATGGGGAATCGGACGTGCATCAACTCCGTACTTCTCAATAAGAGGGTGCTTCGTACCATTGGCACGATGGATATCGAATTCGGCTTTTAAGAGATGATCGACGGCAGAGTTTAAAGCGAACGGAAAGCCAGGTGGTCGGCCGACACCAAGTTTGCGATCGTAGTAAAAACAACGGGGGCAATCCAAGGAGAGGTCAATCTTTGATCGTGACAGTTTAAACGGCTCCGACGATGCCGGATCATATAAGCCCTTAACTCGTTGTGATGTGTAGTATTCGGACATAAATTTTTATCGTCCGAATTGATCGATATGTTGCCTGATACTTTTTGCAATAACTCTGCCAAGTAGTACTGGAACAGCATTCCCGATTTGCTTCGCAATTTTAGTAGTAGAAATTTTATCGGGTTCGTCGAATTCGTAGTAATCTGGAAAGCTCTGAAAGATCGCCGCTTCTCGTAGTGAGATCGCTCGGTTTTGTGTTGGATGACCGTAACGACCAGTCCCAAGACTTACGCAGTGCGTAGTCATCGTGGGTGCTGGTTCGTCCCAGCGCATTCTTCCATAAACTGATGACATGAATGTCTGTCCGCTCTCTTTTTTATAACACTCTGGTATTAAATTCTTGCTCCAGCTCTTTGCATTACCACCATTCTTGGGTGTAGCTATGATCCTTCGTTTATTTAAATCACTTAGTTTGCTTGCTTTGTGCATTGGATCGTTCGGATCAGTCTGCCCGTCCCTGATGGGTCGAAGCTTGCCGATAACATCTCGAACGGTGACCAAGTTATCTTTATCGTGCGTTTCTGGAATCAAAGAAATTTCTCCCAAACGTGATGCAAGCAAAACCAATCTCTTGCGTTTTTGTGGCACACCATAGCGAGAGACGTCAACGGTTCGGTAAGACACATTGTATCCTTCTGCTTTAAGAGTTCGGATGAATTTTGCAAAGACTGGATACTTTTCCGTATTTGATAAATCAGCAACGTTTTCCATTGAGACTACATCTGGCCGAACATCCTTGATCAATTTGATAAATTTAAAGAGTGGCTCCCAGCGTTCATCTCGAGTCTTGTATGCGGACTTGTTTTTATTGAGAGACGAAAAAGGCTGGCACGGAGCGCAACCGATCAGAATCTTGATTGGCGAACCCTTGTATAACTTTTTTAATTCTTCGGATGAAAAGTCGGCAATGTCCTTGTGTATAAAAGTCGAACGATTATTTTTTTCAAAAGCATATTTGCACGATGCATCATTGTCGACTCCGGCGGTCACGTTAAAACCCTCAAGCATTAAGCCATGAGTCAAGCCGCCTATACCACAGAATAGATCAACTACTTTTATTTCACTTATATTTGATGGATAACTCACCTTCATATGAATTAAGTATAGAACGAATCGAAAAAAAACTCGAGGGGTTAACTCTTGTTGAAAACAACAAGGTCAGCATTCTCAGGCAAAACCAGTGTTGGATAGATGAAAGCACTGCCGCCCCAATCTGCTGGCTGGTTTTTATCAGTGAACGTGGTCTCGATTATCCACAGTACGGGGTTATCGCCTGACGTGTCGGCCGTCACATCAGTACCAGTCAGGATACCTTGCTCAAGCAGACCTCGAGAGTCACCGGCGGTACGTTTTGCTGTTCTATATTTGAGAATCACCCCATCTTTGAATTGCTCTCCTAAGTAGGACAGGATGGTTGGAAGTTTTTTGTCGCTCCAGATGTTAGTGCCTCCAGTTTTTACAAGAGCAATGAGCTTCTTTGCATTGTCAGTACTGATCTTTGTTCCTGCTCGACCGTTTGTTTTATAGTCAGGAAAAAACTTCTCCATTTTTTTATGCACTTTTGCTGTGAGCGTATCGACAACTGGTGATTTATAAAACGGATAGTTCGGATAAATTTGTCTACCAGGAATCAAAATGTCTACCTTGCGAGCATCCAATACGCTCTTGCGTGTTGCGCGAATATCCTTCGCAATTCTAACCGGGAACGAATCGAGTGCGCCTTTATGCTTCTCGATAAATTTTCGGAGGTCTTCATCACTAATATAAATTTGACGGAATCTTTCGTACAACTGAGGAGGCAGAAAGACGCGAGTATATGGAAGCGTGTCTTTTCTGTACCCGAACATACGAGCATGCTGATACATAGTATCCATCTGCGTGACCTTGGCCTCTCGCACATAATAAGTCACTAGTAGCTTTTTAATCGCAAGACCACGCCCAAGGGTATTTCCACCAATCAGGAAGTTAAAATATTTGCTGTAGTTCAACTCATCTCCAGTGGTGTTTTTATTTACGAGCAAAATTTCTCGTGACGGCATGTTTGTGCTGATCGTCGTCAAAAGAGAGTCGAAAGATGGGATACTCGGAGTCTGTTTTTTAAGTGAGTCGTAAGATGCCTTGAGATCGTTATAGAGATGGTGAGATGTATTCGTGAAGGCTCCCGTAAGGTCGACTAGATATTTCCTAACGAGATCTGCAACCTTTTCCTGATCTGCTGTCTTAACACTCGGGTGACAGAGTAATTTATAGCCCTTGCCATCATCCGGCCATCCAAGCTTTTGACCGGCCGCGGCCGCCGCAAGAAGAAACAACCGAGTAGCGTTTTTAAGTCCTTCAGGAAGTTCGCTACTCTCTCCGTCAAGAAGTCCCATGCGTTCGTTTTCATCTATAAGCGTGATAAGTGTATTCTTTGCCGGATTCTGCTCAGAAAAGAATGCTTCGCCTCCGACATATCCTTTGCCCGCTTCAAGTAGTTCAATAAACGATGGTCGGGATTTATTGTCGATGTTTTGCAATACAATACCTGATGGTGTTCCAGTAACACTGACAAAAATATGTCGTGGCAAAGCCTCGCGCAATGAATGGATCGCTGGATCATGAATAAGTTGGTGAATCTTACTCGGAGGAATCAGAGGGTCTTTTGTTGAACGAGTTAAAGTATTAGTGTCAAGTGTTGCCTGATCACCCTCGTCATCAAATATCACAGATGGATACTCCTTAGCGCCGATCTTTTGCAAAAACTCTATGACTTGATTGAGCCGTGTTGTACCTTTTGAGCAGATCAAAACGATGCCGCCATTGCCGGAAGCGAGTATCTGTTTTGCTGGCTCCTCCTCTTTTTTGAAGTGAGCTTTTGAATAAACACGAATACTGCCAGGCAGTCCGTTTTGAAAATCCTGATGCGTCTGGCCAACTAGACGATTGTTGTTGCTGGTAATGACAACGATCACTTTAAACCCATTATCGAATGCTAAAGCTGCACTTGTGATCATCGCTCGAGTTTTACCACTCTGGATTCTTCCGTATACCAAACCAGTTTGAGCAACATCATTGCTTTGTTGTACCTCACCGACGGGTCCGTTTCCATCTTTGCCGACTTCGCCAGCCTTAACTTTTTCGTCGTAAGTTTTTACAATTGCAGAAACAATTTGATCGGCGTTTTTCGTCGTATCTTTTCGGCCAGAAGTATCAAGTTTTGGCTTGATTGCATCCAGGGCTTCTTTTAGGTTTTGTCCGTTTAAATTAAGCATAGTCATAATCTGTTATTTCAATTCAAAAATTTACCACCTGAAATATCGAAGAATCTCTCAAAGAAGCTCGTCAGTTTGCCTAGAACACTTTCACGTTTTTGGGTACGCTCACCGGTCGGAGAAAATCGAGATACCGGCGGCAGAACTTTAGTGATTGCTGTACCAGTCGTTGCCAAGTTACCGTCGCGGAACGCATTTCGTACAAACGTGTACGTTGCATCGTGATCAAGATTTTCGCTCACAATAATTTGTTCAAGTTCTTCAACCTTTTTTCCCTCAACAAACTTCTGCCAATCGTCATCAACCACAGACTGTATATCGAGCGAAGAGATAAACTGGTTGATGAGATCTTTTTTGTTACGAAGCTCAACACTTGAGTCTATTGCTTTATTAATATCAATCAACAGTTCACGATTCTTGTTGTGATCTTGGTGATATTTTTTGATGAGCCCCAACACGTAGTCTATATTTATCTCTACCTGTTTAATAAGCTCCATCTCAAACACCAGGTCATCGTTGATGTTTTCCTTGGCATCCTCTACACCCTTGCGAAATTCGTTGTAGAGGTCAATGTATGCACTGTGATAATCCTGAATGTCTCGCTCGGACAGAATCTCATTCCCAGCAAACTCATCAAAGGTCGTTAAAATATTACGCACACGCAAGATTGCGCTATAAAGCTTGATAAAATCTTTTTGGTTTTGCTCTCCAATAATTCTTTCTCCAACGGGGAACTTCTCCAAAAGCTCTGCGACAAAGCTTGCATAGCCACGTACCTCTTTATTGCAATCTTTATATCCGTGGTAATACTCGGCATATGATTTCAGGAGCACGATACCACTCGCTTCTTTGTCACCGAAGAGTGCGATAGACTCATTGGTTGCTTTTTCTAGGTTACGGAAACAAACAATATTTCCGAATGTCTTCACACTGTTTAAAATACGATTCGTACGCGAAAATGCTTGAAGCAAGCCGTGCAATCGCAAATTTTTATCTACCCAAAGTGTGTTAAGGGTCGTTGCGTCAAAGCCAGTCAAAAACATATTGACCACGATAAGAATATCAATCTCTCTATCTTTTACCCGCTGACTGACGTCTTTATAGTAGTTCTGAAATTTATCAGATGAGGTATCGTAGGATGTCCCAAACATCGCATTGTAATCAGTGATAGCGGCGTCTAGGAAATCCCTCGAGCTCACATCGAGTCCTGTTGTATCCTCTGAGTTTTCATCTATCATTCCATCCGCATCCTCATCGTTCACTCCAAAACTATAGATAGTTGCTACTTTTAGACGCTTATCACTTGGTACGTCTGAAAGTTGTTTCTTGAATTCGGCATAATATTTCTTTGCCACATCAATAGATGAAACTGCAAAGATTGAGTTGAAGCCAGCGAGCCTCCGGTCTTTCAACTTATAAAAACTATTGCGCTTTGTCTTTTGATCAAAATGCTCGCGAATGTAGCCAACAATATTTGACAATCGTTCGGGTGCGGCGAGTACTGCTTCACGATCAATATCGCTCACTTTCTTATCTTCAATATTTTCAGCTTCATGGACGGTAGAGATATAATCAACCTTAAACGGCAAAACGTTTTTATCAGCGATGGCATCAACAATAGTGTAGGTGTGCAGTTTTTCACCAAAAGCTTGCTCAGTGGTCTTTAAATCGAGTCGTCCGCCAGAAGATGCATTCATCGCAAAAATCGGGGTGCCAGTAAAGCCAAAGAGGTGGTAACTCTTAAATGTTTTGGTAATAGCGGCGTGCATATCACCAAACTGTGAGCGGTGACATTCATCGAAGATAAGCACGACATGACCATCAAAAATCGTATGTCCAGAATTCCGTCCAATAAAACGATCAAGTTTTTGAATAGTGGTGATGATAATGCGCGCATTCGGATTCTCTAGCTGACGCTTCAAAATCGCCGTGCTGGTATTGCTATTGGCCGCACCCTTTTCAAACTTGTCATATTCTCTCATCGTCTGGTAGTCCAAGTCCTTACGATCAACAATAAAGACCACCTTATTGATATAGGGCAATTTACTCACCAGCTGTGCTGTCTTAAAGCTAGTAAGAGTTTTCCCTGATCCTGTCGTATGCCAAATATACCCACCGGCCTCTACCGTACCGAGTTTTTTATAGTTTGTACTTACTTCGATGCGATTCAGTATTCGCTCTGTTGCCACTATCTGATATGGTCGCATCACCAAAAGTTGTTTGTCGGTAGTGAATACGCAGTAGCGGGTCAAAATATTCAAAAGAGCGTGCTTCGCAAAAAAGGTTTTGGCAAAGTCCATTAAGTCTGTAATGGGTCGGTTGGTAGCATCTGCCCACCAACTCGTAAACTCAAAACTATTGCTCGTCCGCTTACCTTTCTTCACTATACCAATGTTAACTTCTTTTATGTGCTCCCTGCGTGTCGTGTTGCTGTAATATTTTGTGTGTGTGCCGTTCGAAATAACGAAGAGTTGCACGTATTCAAAAAGCCCTGCTGAAGCAAAGAAGCTTTCACGCTGATAACGATTGATTTGATTGAAAGCTTCCTGAATAGCAACACCGCGGCGCTTAAGCTCTATATGCACCATCGGGAGGCCATTTACTAGCACTGTTACGTCATAGCGGTTGGCACGTTGTCCGTCATCCGTCGCGTACTGATTGATAACTTGCAGACTGTTATCGTGAATATTGTCCTTTTTGAGGAGGTAAACATTTTTTACCGTACCGTCCTCATGCGTTAGGTTCTTGATGTGGTCTTCTTGAATGGTTGCCGTCTTTTCTTCAATGCTTTGATTTGGGTTGGCAAGCTCACTCGCAAAGAAATGCTCCCATTCAGTGTCAGTGAATGTAAAACCGTTAAGCTTCTCTAATTGCAGACGGAGATTTGATGTGAGATCAGCCTCGGAGGTGATAGGTAGATACTCATACGCTTGCTTTGTAAGTTGTTCTATAAATAGCCGTTCCAAATCAGCCTCGCTTTGGTAGTGTGCAACGCGGTGACCGTCTGGCAAATATTCTGCCACAACGGTGCTTTGAGGATTCTCTGCGACTAAATTGTATTTATTATGCTGGGACATATTCGTTGAAAGTTAAAAGCTTGCCCCTATAGTATTCATACTGTGATCTGCGAGCGGAGAGTTCTGCTGGCAAACCTATTGAGATGTCGCTTACAAGCGCATTGAATTTATCCAAAATCGTAACAATACGTTCTTGTTCTGCAAGCGATGGAATTGAAACTTTCACATTCGCCATGACATTACTCATGAGTTTGGGGTTACCCATTCCAGCACTGACATATTTTTTAGCGACGGTTGCAAGGATGTATGCAAGAAACTTTGTGTTTACATCTTCAGCTTTGACTTTCAAAAGTCCGCAAACATTTGTAAGGCTGAACTTTCCGTTACGATAGAAAATCGAACCGGCATTTGCTCCATCCGTTGTCCAAGTTACATACTCACCGTCATAGTCGTAGGTATTGATGCGCCCAAAAACACCATCATCTGTTGTTTGCGATGAGTAGACCGGATATTCACCTGCATTTGTTTTTAGATAATCTTTTGACATAACTCTTCCTCGACTAATTTGACATATTTCCGATATCGCCGCCCATCTTACTCTCTCTCTCTCTCTCTCGGTTCCGTCCTTAAACGTCAAAAGTTGTGAGCGATAATGTTCGTATTGCTTCTTTCTTGCTTCTAGCTCTGCTTCTAGCTCTGCTTCTAGCTCTGCTTCTAGCTCTGTAAAACTATTAAGAATTTTGACGATATTTTCTTGCACCGCAAGTGGTGGCAGAGGTATTTTAATTTTTGCAAAACGCTTTTTTGAAACATTAAATCTCGTTACTCCACTGGCAGTTTTTGCAATCTGCTTCCTCATCTGTTCATCCCTAAATAAATATTTAGAAAACTCGGGCAATAATAAATTGTTGTCATTTAGGCGAAAGCCGAAACAAAAACTATTTAGATACAACGGCTCATCAATTTTCTTTGTTAAAACAGAGGACATTCCACACTCGTCCGGCGTTTCTGATGAGCCCGTAAATAACACATCGCCGTATTCGATCCTATTTTGGTTTTCGTCTTTGGCTACTTTTACAAAAACATTGATATCGGTATCGACTGCGATATTTGAATATATATTCATGTAGGTAACAAATTTTGCGTTACCATTACTAAAATCACCTTTGCTTTTGCCTGACAACCCGCCATAAAATTCGCCGAGTTCTCCCAGCTCTTTAAACTCAACCCCATTCGGGCAGAGCTTAGCAATTAACTGTTCAATTTTGCTTATAGGTTTAGTCATACTATTTTGTTCCTTCGATATCACTAACAATCTCGTCAATCGAGGTACGGAGTTTCTGTTGCCGCGCGACGATGCCTGCTATTCTCGTGTTTAGCTCCGTAATGTCTACCACCTCGCGAGTGTCTTCTGCCACAACGTAACTTGAAACAGCAATATTGTAGTCATTCTCGGCAACGGCTTTATTGTCCACGAGCTTGGCAAAATACTTTGCGTCTTTGCGAGTGCTGAATGCTTCCAAAATCTTTGAGCGATTCGTCTCGCTCAATTTGTTTTTGTTGCCACCACGAGCAAACTCGGCAGAGGCATCGATAAAAAGTGTTTTATTATCTTTCTTGCTCTTTTTAAGCACGATGATGCAAGTGGCGATAGTAGTACCAAAAAAGAGATCGGGCGGTAGCTGAATAACCGCATCGACGTAGTTGTTGTCTATCAAGTATTTGCGAATCTTCTGCTCTGCACCACCACGATAGAGGACGCCCGGAAATTCAACGATCGCGGCCGTGCCACTAGTAGAAAGCCAGCTGAGCATGTGCATAGTAAAAGCGAGGTCAGCCTTACTCTTTGGCGCAAGCACTCCCGCCGGTGAAAAACGCGGATCATTAATAAGAAGCGGATTTGCATCGCCCTCCCAATGAATAGAATACGGCGGATTGGAAACGATCGCGTCAAACGGCTCATCATCCCAGTGTTTCGGGTCGACGAGTGTATCGCCGTGCGCAATATCAAAATTATTGTAGTTAATATCATGCAGAAACATGTTGATACGGCAGAGGTTGTATGTGGTGAGGTTGATTTCTTGTCCGAAGAAACCCTGTCGGACATTTTCTTTGCCGAGAACTTTGGCGAATTTTAGGAGTAACGAACCAGAGCCACAGGCTGGATCATAGACCTTATTCACTTCTTTCTTGCCGACAGTAGTGATCTCCGCTAGAAGCTCACTGACTTCCTGTGGTGTGTAAAACTCGCCCCCAGACTTGCCTGCATTTGAGGCATACATAGTCATAAGGAACTCATACGCATCGCCGAATGCGTCTATGGTATTGTCGGAGTAGTTACCCAGGCGGAGGTCGCCGATAGATTCAAATAGTTTTGTGAGTTTGTGATTTCGTTTTTCTACCGTACTTCCTAATTTATTGGAGTTGACATCAAGGTCATCAAACAAGCCCTTGATATCATCTTCACTGTTTGCGCCTTTCGCAGAATTTTCAATATTACGAAAGACGGTCGTAAGGGTTTCGTTGAGATTCGCGTCATTACGAGCATTTTTTCTGACATTCACAAAAAGCTCACTTGGCAAAATATAAAAACCTTTTTCCTTGACAGTATCAGCCCGACCGAATTCTGCTTCTTTATTGGAAAGTGTAGCGTAGTCAAAATCTTTTTTACCCGCACGACGTTCATCAGCATTTATATAGCTGGTCAAATTTTCACTAATGAAACGATAAAAGAGTATGCCGAGTACATACTGCTTGAAGTCCCAACCGTCTACGCTTCCGCGCAAATCATTGGCGATCTGCCAAATAGCACGATGCAACTCCGCACGCTCCTGCTCTTTGGTTACATTTAATTGTGAATGGTCTTTACTCATATTATTTGTTGAGGTCGTAGCTTTGCTTGATCAAAGCAAAAACAGCGTCCAGATTACTTTCATTTTCCAACTTGACCTCATAATCACCATTGCCCCAATGTCCAGTTTTTGGCTTGGTGAGATCCCGGGCTATGCCGGACGGATCATTGAGTTTGCCACTTTCCACATTGAGGAAAATCTTTAAATCCTTGCTCCGTACTTCAATATCAACAAAGTTGGTCGCCAACTTATAAGCTATGTAGAGCTTTTTTGGGTCCTCTTTAATAGCTTCATCGATGGAAAGAATATACTCTCGAACTTTTTGGAAGAGAGCCTTAATTTCGTCGGAGGCCTTTCGCGTGTGGTGATCAAGCGTATAATTCTTTTGCAATATCGGTTGTCGCTCTTTGTCCTGTTTTGCTTTACGCACGATACCAGCCGTTGATATTTTTACTTTTTGAAAGTTTTCCGGCTCTAGGAAAAGAATATTTTCGTCATAAATACGATACCGCCAAAGTTCAACATTGATTGGCAAGATGTTTACTGTGTCGAGATCAAATTTGTTGTAGTTTTCCGCTATGCAAATCACCCGAGGAGAATCCCAATCAATAGCCATCCCTATTTTCTTATCGGCACACAATTTTTCGAAGTCTGCTTTATGATCCAATAACCAATACAAATATGAAAGCCCTTGATTAATCACGCTGTCGTTCTGATTTTTTTTATATTCAATAATACAAGGGGCACCGTCTTTGTCGACGCCAAGCGTATCAATGCGTCCGCCGGAGCTAGTCGAATATTCGTGGGCGAGAAAACTAATATTTAGAAGCTCATCAAGATTGGCTTCGAAAAGCACTTGCAAATTCCTCTCGAGATCGAGGTCTTTTGCAGTTATTTTTTTGACGGTCGTGCCGTTAATTTTGAATAGTGCCATAAAATTATATTTTTACGTACCTCGTACCGCGGCCGCGGCCGATACGCTTAATCTTGCCCAGCTCGACCAAACTCCTAAGCGCTTGGCGGACAGTGCCGAGCGCGATGCCAGTTGCTTTAACGATATCGCCTGGACCCGACTCCCCAACGTTTGAAATATATTTCCAAACCTCGTACTGCTTAGGAGAAAGAGTGTCCTCAATTTTTTCCTCCTGTAAATACGAGAGTGCTTTTTTGGCTTGCTCTTGCACAACAGACAAAAAGAAATTTAGCCACGGCGAGATAGTGTCGTGATCGGTTTTAAACGTCTCCTGCGATTTGCGGAGTGCAATGTAATATTCATCTTTGCGACGCTCAACAATTTGTTCGTGCGAGACATACTGCACAAAGGTATAGCCGGAGCGCAGAAGTAAAAGATTTGTGAGGACGCGCGAAAGACGCCCATTACCATCTTCAAACGGGTGAATTTTCAAAAACTCAACAATAAAATTGGCGATGATTAAAAGCTGATGGAAACGATTCTTTTCCATCGCATCTTCTGTCCACTCGACAAGTTCCTGCATTTCTTTTGCAGTAAGGAATGCCGGTGTCGTCTCAAACATAATCTTTGCGACTTTTCCATCTGGCCCAAGTACCCCGACCGTATTTTCTGTTTTTTTGTAACCGCCACGATGCGTGTCATCCTTATGAGAATATTTCAGAAGCTGATTATGAAGAGAAGTGATCACACCCTCTCGAAGTGGCAGGGTCTGGAAGCTGTCGAAAACATTTTGAAGTGTCTCTAGGTATCCTTGCACTTCCTGCGAATCACGATCAGCAAACTTTGAGACCGCGAGGCCACGCATAACATCCTCGACTTTTTCATCGGTTAGTTTTGCCCCTTCAATACGAGTGGATGCACCGGCAGAAGTGATTAGGGTTGATCTCTTGAGATTGGTAATTGCCTGAGGAGTCATTCTCAAGCCCCCCTTGAACTCACCGCGAATCCCATCGATCTCAGCCAAAAGAGCCACGATATGTGGATCGGGATTTTTTATGCGGTGATCAAATTTTCGGGTAATGTCGTTCATAAAATAGCCTAACTTTTAACGTTATAGTCTATATGACGGATTATAACGGATTATAACGGCAAGTGCAAGTTCCTCCCCCTGTGGAAATCCTCTCCCCCAATACTCGCAGAAGCATCAAAAACTCGCCACAGGGCCAAATAATGGCAAACACGGGCTAATAAAAAGGGGCTTTAGAGCCCTTTTTAAGTCATTACGGCTACCCTTGGTTATTGGCGTATTCCTTGAGTATGGCACCGGAATCGATACTCTCCCTCTCCGCCTGGCGAGCCACGTCCTCTGTTATCGAAACGATTCGCTCAAGAGGAGCAGGTTCCTCGATTATGGAGATTGCACGAAGAGCTTTCCGTGACGTTGCCGTTTCAGATAATGCTATTTTGATGTATTGGGGCATGGTAGTGAACCA
>Ga0172379_10008655_pt1 | contig 12765 bp, 12 predicted proteins | sample GrowelOW334metaG_FD_119756 | JGI IMG/M metagenome (GOLD analysis project Ga0172379, IMG submission 119756) | Groundwater microbial communities from an aquifer near a municipal landfill in Southern Ontario, Canada - Groundwater well OW334 metaG | ecosystem: Environmental > Aquatic > Deep... | reverse complement strand
TAAAAATCTCAAGGCTTTCAATGAGGTCCTCGATATTGTCGAAAAGAATTATGTAGAACCGGTGGATTCCAAGACCCTGCTGCAAGGGGCCATCAACGGCATGATCAAAAACCTCGACCCCCACAGCAGCTATATGACGCCGGAAATGTATAAGGAGCTGGAGTCGGAGACACGGGGCAGCTTCGGTGGTATCGGCATCGAGATCACTATCCATAAGGATATCCTCACCGTTGTATCACCTATTGAAGACACGCCCGCCTTTCAGGCCGGGGTCAAGGCCGGCGACAAGATCATCATGATTGAAGGGAAATCCACCAAGGACATCACTATTATGGAGGCGGTTAAGCGTCTCCGGGGGCCAAAAGATACCAAAGTAACAATTTCCATCCTGAGAGGAAATGAGAACAAGCTACGGGATTTTGTCATCACCAGAGCAATCATCAAAATCGTCAGCGTCAAACACAAGCTTCTCGACGACCAGATCGGCTATGTCCGTATCGCCTCTTTTCAGGACAAAACCTCCGATGATTTGAAGAAGGCCATTCAGGAGATGACGGCCAAAAACAAATCCCTCAAAGGCATTGTCCTGGATTTGCGAAATAACCCCGGAGGGCTCCTGAACCAGTCCATCGAAGTCTCCGATGTTTTTCTCAAGTCCGGAGTTATCGTCTCGACGAAAGGACGAACCAAGGGGATGGAAAGCAAGGTCAACGCCCGAGATACGGGCGATGAGTTCACCGCCCCCATAGTTGTAATGGTGAATGAAGGAACGGCGAGCGCCGCAGAAATTGTATCAGGCGCCCTCCAGGATAACGGCCGCGCCCTGGTTATGGGAACCCAGACCTTCGGAAAGGGCTCCGTCCAGACCGTAATTCCTCTGGAAGATGGAGCCGCGCTGAAATTGACGACAGCTCGCTACTACACACCGAAGGGACGCTCCATTCAGGCGGAAGGAATTGCTCCCGACATCGTCGTCAAATATCTCCGGCCGGGGGACGAGGCTGATGATGCCGATTACGAGCCCATCAGGGAAAAGGATCTGAAAGGACATATCAAATCCGTTAAGGAAATGGAGAAGAAGGGCGAGGAGCCGGCTAAGGACAGCGACCTGAAGCTGCCGCAAAGAATAATGAAGGATAACGGAAACCGCAAGGACCTGCCGGTTAAACGGATCCTTGGTGATGTGAATACGGACAACCAGCTTAAAGCCGCCGTCGACATGTTGAAAAGCTGGGACATCTTTAAAAAGAACGTAAAGAATTAAAAAGGGTATGTCACGAAATAAGTGTGACATACCCTAAGGGAGAATCATGCACCCTTTATGGATGCCCATCATCTGCCTCGCTGTGATAATGACGCTTTTATGCGGATGTCCGGAAATTTACGGAAAGAGCGCCCCTTCCCATCTTGCCACCTATCATTATTCTTTGGGTGTGTTGCAGATGCTTGATGAGAACCCGGGCGAAGCCGTCAAGGAATTCGGAAAAGCCCTGCATCATGACCCGACCGCCCCGGATATCGCTGCGGAGCTGGCAGCCGCTTATGTGGAGAAGGGTGAAAGCAGCAAAGCCATCGCCGTCTGTGAAAGGGCGCTGAAAGTTAATCCCGACCATGTGGGATTGAATCTCATGCTCGGCGGGCTTTATATGAATGCCAAGAATTACCCCCGCGCCATTACCCACTACCAGACGGTCATCCGCCAGGATGCCAAGAATATTTCCGCCTGTTTTTACCTGGGAATCGTCTACGGAGAATCCAGACAGTACCCGGAAGCCATCGGGATGTTCGAGAAGGTTCTCCTTCTGGACCCTCATCACCTCATGGCCGCCTACTATCAAGCCAAGATTTATATGGATATGAAGAATTTTGAAGGCGCCGAAAGGATGCTCAAAAAGACCCTGAGCATCGGACCGAACTTTGAATCGGCCCTCATCGATCTCGCCCTGGTTTACGAAAAACAGCAAAAGACGGCAATGGCCATCGACACCTTCAGGGATTATCTTTCTCTGCATCCGGGAAAGCTCAGTGTTCGTACCAAGCTCGGGGAGATGTATGTCCGCGAAAAGAGATATGACGAGGCGGAAAAGGAATTTCATATAATTCTCAGGTTGGACCCTGAAAATCGGGAGGTTCTTTTGGCTCTGGGCCTGCTGTATATTAATAGCGGCCACCACGACCAGGCTATCGATGCCTTTGAAAAACTAACAAAAAAATTTCCTTCTGATTACCGGTATTCTTACCTCCAGGCGACCGCTTATGAGGAAAAAAAGGCCTATGACCAGGCAGTCGTAATCCTGATGAAGATTCCCGCCAATTCCGACCTTTATGGAAGCGCACAGATTCGTCTGGCCATGATCTTGAAAAAAGAAGGAAAGACAAGAGAAGCCATTGCCGACCTGGAGAAGGCAGTCAAAGTAAAGCCGGAAGTTCCGGGGTTGTATGTCATCCTGTCCTCCCTTTACGAAGAAGAAAAGGATCTTCCCGGAGCGGAACGGATCCTCAAAGATGGGATGCTGATCCTGCCGCAAAACGTTGATTTATATTACAGCCTGGGGGGCCTTTACGAAAAGACCGGCCGTTTTGAAGAAAGCATCCAGCAGATGCGGGCCCTTTTAAAGATTGATCCCGATCACGCCGATGCCCTGAATTTTGTCGGCTACAGTTACGCAGACCGGGGAATACATCTTGGGGAGGCCGAAAAAATGATTCAAAAGGCCCTCCAGCTCAAACCGGGAAACGGCTATATGATTGATAGTTTAGGCTGGACATATTTCAAGCAGGACCGCATCGATCTGGCCATACAGTATCTTAAAGAAGCAGCGAGTCTATTACCTAATGATGGCACCGTCGCCGAACATCTGGGGGATGCCTACGTCAAGGCAGGTCGCAGGCAAGAGGCCCTCGAATCCTATCAACGGGCGCTGAAAGTCAACCCCGCCAGTGGCAGCCTGCCAAAAAAGATAGCCGACCTCCCCAAGAAATGACCGGCTTACGATGCTCCCACTCCAAGGCAGGGGTTTTTCCCTTGCTCGTCTTCCTCATCTCATTTCTGGGCGGTTGCGCTCTTTACCCTTTGCAATCAGTGCCGGTCACAGACTATCGACTTTCTCCCGAGGAAGCATTGGAAACCATCGACCTCAGAGATAGCAGAAAAAGTTTTATGAAGGCCGTGGCTCATGTCGTAGTGAATACGGAGGAAGGTAGATATCCCTTAAAACTTGCCATCCTCGCGGCCAAACCGGCGTCCCTCCGCCTGGAAGCCATTCCGATCATCGGTTTACCCAATTTCTTTTTGTCAATCCACAACGGGATGATGAAGGTTTATCTCCCCCAGAACGGCGAATACTATGTCGGTCCAGCGACTATTAACAATCTCAAGTCATTCTTTCCCATCCAGTTGGCCGTTCCCGACCTGGTTGCTCTTTTGATGGGCTCCCGTCCGACCATGCCTTTAGAGCAGACCGTTCTCAAGGGTTCTTCAGAGGGAAAATCCTATCGCGTGGATATCCTGTCCAGGGAAAACAAGGCTTTGCAGTCACTATGGATCGATCCCGAAAATCTCTACATGACCCGTTTGGACGGGTTTGGGAAAAACGGAGATAAGCTTCTGACGGTTTATTTTGATGAGTATTTTCAGGATAATGATGTCTCCATGCCCAGCCGTGTTCGTTTTCAAATGCCCGGCAGTGACGAGCGCACCATCTCCATAAGGTATGACGGCGCGACATTTGCGCCGTTAACTGATGAAACAGAACGGATATTTGATCTGACGGTTCCCGAGGGAGTGAGAACAATTATCCTCAAATGAGTTTTTACTTGATTTCCAGAAGCTTGGACCTGGCAACCCTCGCCTGACTCGTATTTGGATAGTCTTTGATAATATTCTGCAAGATCAGCTTGGCGCTGGTTTTATCTCCCAGTTGCAGGAAGGAAAGGCCCTGCTTCAGGAGGGCCTGAGAAACTTTGTTACCTTCCGGATAAGTCTTGATTACCTTTTCATACTCCAGAATGGCCTTCTCGTAACTTTTTTCGTAATAGTAGCATTCTCCGATCCAGAATTGAGCGTTGCCCGAATACTCCGTTTTAGGATGGGCCTTGATGAAGTTTTGAAATTCTGTCCTTGCCTTTTCGTACTTTCCTTCTTTGTAGAGTTCGTAGGCGGAGGCATAGATGGATTCTTTGTCCGACTTTCCTTTTGATCCGTTTTTGGGACGGCTTTTATTATTCTTTTCCCCGTTCTCTGTTCGCTCTTCCTTTTTGCCGATCCCCAGAAAGTTTTCAATAAAACTTATCTTGAAAGATGCCTGGTCGAGCTTTTCCCTGTAGTCCTTGCCCATGTGGCCCTGAAACTCATCCATATCCTTCTGAAGCTTTTCAACAGTCCCCCGCATCTTCTGGAGTTGATCACGGATATCGGTGAGATCCGCTCCCATATCCGCCTGTTTCTTACGGACGTCGGCAACAGCTTCCGTATTCTGGGCTGATTCCTTTTGCAAAGCCGCCACATCTGTCTGCATGGCGGCAACCTTGCCATCATGGTCACTGATCTTCGTTCCGAGATCCCCCTGAACGCGCCTGAGATCCCCTGCTGTGGCACATCCCGTGAGCAAAGCAATCAAGAAAATAATGAGCAGCCTGACAGACCGTTTCAATAATGTCACTTCCATGATAATCTACATCCCCTTAGTGCGCTTGAGGCCGCTGATAATGGGCACCGTTAAATCAAAAAGAACGCCAAAGGTCAACTACAAATTGAAGCATATTTTCATCTAATTGTAATTACTGAAGATACTGGGACCATGCCGGGTTCGATCCTTCGCTCAATACGCGGATGTTTGTTCCGTTGGCATTTATGACGGCAATCCGGTCGATTCCTCCGCTCTTGACCGTGATGGCCAGGTATCTGCCGTCGGGAGACCAGGAGGGATGCTTGTGTTCTCTCCCCTGACTGGTCAGCTGTTGCGGAGCTCCGCCGTCGGCGCTGATGGTAAAGATCTGGAAGACCCCCGATACGGTGCTTTCATAGGCAATCCGGTTTCCCTTGGGGGACCAGGAAGGGGAGGTATTATAAGAACCTTCATAGGTCAACCTTTTCACATTCTTTCCGTCGCTGTCCATAACGTAGATTTGCGGAGATCCGGCCCGGTTGGATACGAAGGCAATACTTTTCCCGTCAGGCGACCAGACCGGAGAAACATCAATGGCATATTCGTAAGTCAGCCTTTGAATATAACCGCTCGTGCTGTCCATAGCATAGATCTCCTGATTCCCGTCCTTGCTGAGGGTAAGGAGGATCTTGCGACCGTTGGGGGACCAGGCGCCTGACAAATTCAATCCCGGGTAACTGGAGGCTTTCTTCCCCACCCCCCCCTTCAGACCGGCAATATAGAAATCCGGGTTTCCGTCCCGGTAAGAGGTAAAGGAGATCCATTTCCCGTCCGGTGACCAGCGCGGGGCCATGGTCAGAGAACGGTAGTTGGTAACCTGCTTCTGATCTGATCCGTCAAAGGAGATGGTCCGAATCTCCGAGTTCCTTCCCCTCCTATGCACAAAGGCAATCCGGGTATTGAAAACCCCCCGTTCCCCCGTAAGGACCAGCAGAATCTCATTGACAAACTGGATCACCATATCTTTTCTGTCATTGGTCCTTCCTGTGTATTTTTTCTCCCGCATCAATACACCCCTGACCGTATCGTAGAGGCGCATCTCGACGGAAAGGTCCTTACCCCGACTGCTGAAATGGCCTTTGACCAGATAATCGGCCCCAATTGTCGTCCAGTCGCTAAAGAGGATATTTCCCTGACTTCGGGCCGGGTCCTCAAGAAAGGCCTTGCGGGGAACGATATTGAAGTAACCTGTCATCTCGAGATATTTTGACAGGTTATCGGGAAACCATGCAGCAAGTCCGTCCTTATCGCTATCCGTTCCTGCTTTTGTAAAGCCGGCAATGGCAATGGGGAATTTTTGAAAAGTCGGGGCGTCGATATCGATATAGTCCTTCGCCAACCCATGGCAGGGGGCAAGAAAAATGACCAGCAAAATAATTGCGATGAAAGATACGATCTTACTTTTCATAGTTGTCCTTGAAAACGTCATCATGGGTTAAATCATCTCCGCAGATCCGAGGAAAGAAAGCGAATGCCTATTTCCAGCCCATTTTCCCGGTACCATGGCGGCAGCGGCGGCAGGGGGTCGGCCTTTTTCAGGGCCCTGAGGACAGAGTTATCGAAGTAGGCCAATCCCGATTTTTTTTCAAAACTTATGCCCGTAATGGCTCCGTTTCTCATGATCCGCACTTGCACAATGGCCTCGATATTGTCCTTGGGATTGATGCCTCCGGGAAGGTTCCACTGGCTTTTAATCCTGGACCAGATAACCGTATAATAATCAGCCAACCGATCATTGGTTTCGGCACTAGCTGCAGAATTGGCGGCAGGCGATGATTCCGCCTTGGCATTATCTGACGATGTCTTTGCTCCAAGCTTTTTCCTCAGGTTTTCCACGGCGGGATTGCTCAGATTTTTCTTCGTCTCCATTTTCCTGATCGGCGGCGCCGTCTGCGTGGTTAGCCGCTTTTTCATAACGAGAGACTGATCGCGCAGGGAAGGTCCGGCGAGATCTCTCAAGGGGTCGCTCATCTGTTTGTGACTCATCAGGGTATCGGAGAGGTTTACCAACTGAACGGAGTAGACAGGACCGAGGGTAAAACGGGGCGACGATGCACGCATGGGCCAAAAAACGGCTAAAGACAGCAGTGCCAGATGAATGACCAGGGACAGGACGACCATCCGGGACAGACGAACCCCCGGTTCATGTTGCCCTCCCGAATAATGAGGGGACGTCACCGTGATTCCTCAGGGGTTTCGGTTACCATTCCCAGCTTATCGACGCCAGCCTTTCTGATCTCCGACATGACCTCCACCACAAAACCGTAAGCAACGGATTTGTCAGCCCGCAGGAAAATCTCCTTATCGATCCTGGCCGTAAAGATATTTTCCAGCTTTACCTTGAGCTCGTCCTTGGGAATCTTCGTGCGGTTAATGAAGATCTCCCCGTCTTTGTTTATCGAAAGGACAAGCTTTTCTTCATTGACGTCGATCGTTTTGGATTTGACCCTAGGCAGATTGACATCGATCCCCATGGACAACATGGGCGCGGTGACCATAAAAATGATCAACAGAACCAGGACCACATCCACCAGCGGGGTGACGTTGATCTCAGCCACGAGTTTGCTTTCGAAGTACTGGCGTTTGCGTGCAAATCTCATTGTCCTCTCCCGCTATTTCAGGTAATTCCTTTCAATGATATTGGTTAGTTCCGAGGCAAAGGCGTCCATATCCATCGCCATATTTTTGATCTTGTTCGTATAATAATTATAGAAGATAACGGCGGGAATGGCGGCGGCAAGGCCGGCGGCTGTTGCCACCAGGGCCTCCGATATACCGGGGGCAACTACGGCCAGCGTCGCCGAACCCCGGGCGCCGATGTCTTTGAAGGTGTCCATGATACCCCAGACCGTTCCGAAAAGGCCAATGAACGGACAGGCGCTCCCTGTCGTCGCCAGGAATCCCAAGGCCCGTTCAAGCTTGCCGGTCTCGCTGCTGCTGGCCCTGTTGAGGGCTCTTTCGATATTATCGATACCCTTCAGTTCAAAACCGGGATCCGCATATTCCCCTGTTTCCCTTACGGAGACCTTTTCCCGCGCTGCTTTGGTGATTTTAACCAGTTCGCTGTATCCGGAACGGAATACCTCGGCCATGGTCGATTCGGGGAACTTTTTCGCTTCCGAGAAGATATCGGAGAGTTTTGTTGATCTCACATAAGCATCAAGAAAGAGCTCATTCTCCTTCTTAGCCCTTTTTATGCTTCGATGCTTCAACCAGATAATCGCCCAGGAAATAACGGAAAACATAAGGAGGAGGAGCAGGACAAATTTAACCATCAGTCCTGCATCCAGGATCATCCCGAATACACTCCCCTGAAATTGTCCACCCAAGCCGGCAATGGCAACATATGGAATTTCTTTCACTTTTACCTCTCCCTGCGGTGTTTTACTACAGCGGCATTACCTGTAAAGGAAAACCAGGGCCTTGTCAACAATACTTTTCACGCAAAATCTGATGACTTCGTAAAAAGATCCGCAGGCAAGGCGCGCCAAGTGCTTGCCTGGCGGCGCGCACCGGCAAGGACTCATTGTTTTCTAAAAAGCGCCCCGTCACCCTGCTTGAGCAGGTCTCCGGAATGCGCTCCCGGAGCCTGAGGGATGAAGCGTACTTGTCGTACGCAGCAGTAAGCCTGCCCCGTACTTGATACGGGGAAGGATGCAGCGCAACGCTACATCCGGACTTTTTACGAAACCGTCTATAATGTTTCAGGTGGAAAGGCCACAACATCATCGATATGCAAGGCATCTGCAAAAATCATAATCAGACGGTCAAGGCCCAGGGCAATCCCCGCCGCTCCCTCAAGACCCTGCAAGGATTCCAGAAATGGTTCCGGAACGGGATAAGAGGGTTTGCCCGCCCAGCGGCGCTTGTCCTCCTCCTTCACAAAGCGGCGGCGCTGCTCCTCCCCATCCGTCAATTCCGTAAAGGCGTTGGCTAGTTCCATACCGGCCATATAAAGCTCAAAACGCTCCACCACCGAGGCATCTTCCTTTTTGACCCGGGCTAATGATCCCAGGTCCAGGGGATAATCATAGAGAAACGTCGGCGCCTCCTTGCCCAGGTTGGGTTCGATGCGAGCGGTCAAGACCTCGTCGAAACGGTCCCCGGCCAGGGCTTCTTCAACAGACAGGGAGGCATATTTTTCAAAGGCGGCATGGACGGTAATCCTTTCCCAGGGCTTTTGCAGATGGATAACCTGTCCCTGATAGCAAATGGCGCCGTCTTGATCGAGGGCAGCGGCAAGATGGAGAATGAGATCTTCGCATTCTTCCATCAGATCCCGGTAATCCGCATCCCTGCGGTACCATTCCAGCATGGTGAATTCGGGAAGATGGCGGACGCCCCGCTCGTGCTGACGGAAACACCGGCAGATCTGGAAAATCTTGTCGTAACCAGCCGCCAGGAGGCGCTTCATGCACAACTCCGGCGAGGGATGAAGGAACCAGTCGTGGCAAATCATGGTATCGATATGGAATTCCGGGGCAGGGGCGGGGATCAGGCAGGGGGTCTCGATTTCCAGGTAACCCCTGGCGATGAAGAAGTTACGAAGTTCTTGAAGGATCCTGGCACGCAACCGCAACGTGCTCTGTTTTTTGGCCAGAGGCCATTGTTCATACATGGGAACAGCTTCTAGATCCCGTCAGTCCTTGACGCGGGTAAGATACTCCCCGGTACGGGTATCGACGCGGATCTTTTCTCCCTCTTCGATAAACGGGGGAACCTGCAGGACATATCCCGTCTCTACCGTTACGGGTTTGGTATTTCCCGAGACACTGTCCCCCCTGGCCCAGGGATCCGCCTTGGTGACCACAAGATCCATGAAATTAGCAATAGTCACCCCTAACGGGCGATCTTCGAAGAGGAGGACTTCCGCCTCAATGTTTTCGATCAGGTAGTTCCTCACATCCCCGACCTGGTCGGCGGTCAGCAAGATCTGCTCGTAACTCTCGTTGTCCATGAAGCAGTACTTATCGTCCTGCTCGTAGAGATATTGCATCTTCTTTTCCTGGAGATCCGCCGGTTCAAAGACATCCACCGAGCGGAAGGTTCGCTCGAACTGCGCCCCGCTGATCATATTTTTTAGCTTGCATCGGTAAAGGGCCTGCCCTTTACCCGGCTTGACAAAGTTGAATTCCGTAATGATATACGGCTCATTGTCCATTTTGATCCGCAGATTTTTTCTTAAATCACTGGCTGCGTACATATCTACCCCTTAAATGATGGAAACAGGTTTGTAATTTTTCGCCTGCTTGTTTTCCGGTTATTAAAACAGAGGGTGACTCTTAATGTATTTTCCATTTTCTGTCAAAGAAATTTCATCCTCTTTCCCTGTCCCCGGCCGTTGCAGGGAAAAGAGCTGAAGCTGGATCTTCCCCCGCTCCCCCGGCGCATCAAGGACAAAGCGGGGCAGGCAGAGTCCCGACGCCCGCTGCCACAGTTGTTCCATCATCTCCATACCCTTCCGGATATCCACCCGGAAGTGATCCACACCCTTCACCGGGTCACAGGAAAAAAGATAGTAGGGACGAACGGAAATCCGCTGGAGGCCGTAAAACAACTCCCGCAGGGTTTCAGGATCATCGTTGACGCCCCTGAGCAGCACCGCCTGGTTGGAAACAGGTATCCCCGCCGTCAGGAGGAGATCACAGGCCCGGGCGGCCTCCGGAGTGATTTCCCGGGGATGATTGAACTGGGTATTGAACCAGAGGGGGCGGTGCTTTTTCAGGACACCGACCAGTTCCTTGTCGATTCGCATCGGCATCACCGCAGGAATCCGGCTGCCTACCCGCAGGACCTCCACATGGGGAATGGCCTTCAGGGACCCTAAAAACCAGTCCAGAGTCGCCGCCGGAAGCAGCAGGGGATCGCCGCCGGACACGATCACCTCCCGGAGGGCGGGATTTTGCGCCACGCGGTCGATCATCACCTGAAAATAGGCCCGCGAAAATCTCCGGCTTCCCTGCTTCCAGAAACGTTTGCGATTACAGTGGCGGCAGTAAACAGCGCAGCGATTCGTCACCAGGGTAAGGCAACGGTCCGGATAGCGACGGATAAGCCCGGGAACCGGCGTGTGACTGTCCTCTTCCAGGGGATCATCCTGGCCGGTATGGATATCTGCAAGCTCCCGAATATCGGGAAGGCACTGCCGACGGATCGGATCCTTTTGGTCCGTCGGATCGATGAGCGATGCATAATAGGGGGTGATCGCAAAGGGATAGATTTGGGCAACCCGGCACCATTCATCGACAAGACTGCTATCCCTGCCCGACAGCTCAGCCAGGTGCTCCGGGCGGCACAGACGGTGGCCGTATTGCCAACGCCAGTCCATCCACTCTGTCTGCGAACCATTCAATAAACTCATGGACAAACTATACCCTTTTCCTATTACCTAAACGAGACCTTTGAAATAATTCCATTTCAGTCTACCTATCGTCATTCCGGCGAAGGCCGGAATCCAGTATTTTCAGGCCACAACTGGATTCCGGGTCAAGCCCGGAATGACAGCAGGAGGTGTTTGTCAAAAGTCTCTGAACAAATCTATTGACCTTGCCCAAGAAACTTCATATTGTGCGAAAGTTATGAAGCGACAGCACCTATACATCGTTTATATCGGCCTGTGGATATGCCTGCTTATGCTGCTTTTATCCCCGCCGGCAAAACAGCTCGTCAACCAGTGGGCAGGCAGGGGATCGCTGGTTCAGGCGCTGCTTTTTATTTACGGCATACCTGTTTTCCTGCTCTATCTGCTCTCTGCCTTTCTTTTCGACGTCCGGGCGGAAGTGATTCGCAAAGAAGACATTATCTCCTTCCTTGGGCGCCGAACGATGCGGATCATCATGTTTCTATTCGTGATTATTGCCCTTATCCTGCTTATCCTGGCATCGTTTGCCCCCTGAGGTCGACAAAATTATCCCAATTTGAGTTGGAACCGGAATTACCTTCTCTCTCCGTGCTTTTCTCAAATAGTCCTGATGAAGACTATTTATTTTCCCTTGTAGATATAACGCTCAAGCAGACGGTGATAGGGCGTCCAGTCCGACTCGCTACCGACAGCGCCTGCGATGGTGAGTTGCATGGCGTTGACCTTGGCGTCAAGATCATCTGCAAAGTGGACGACAAGCGCCTCCAGGGTCTTGGGTCGCTTCGGGGAACCGAACTCCAGGGTCCCGTGATGGCTCAGGAGAATATGCCGCAGCTCCATGGCCAATTGGGGGGGAAAATCAGGAAGGGCCGAAATCCTGCGATCCAGCATTTCCACGCTCATGACGATATGGCCGACGAGGCGACCCTCATCGGTGTAATCAACGATGCCGTCATAGGAGTATTCGTAAATCTTGCCGATATCATGGAGGATGCCGCCGGTCATGAGGAGATCGCGGTTCAGGCCCTCGTAATGGCCGGCGAGCCAGTCGAGGATCTTCACCACCGACAGGGTATGCTCCAGAAGGCCGCCGATATAAACATGATGAAACCCCTTGGCGGCGGGGGCGCGCTTGAAGAGACCTGCGATCTCCTCATCCTGAAAGAAGGCTTCCAGGAGGGCCTTCAAAGGAGGCGTCTCGACGGCGGCGATAAAGGCCAGCAGGTCGGTAAACATCCTGTCCGGGTCTTCCTTGGCCACGGGAAAATATTCTTCCGACTGGATCTCGTCATCCTCAGCCTTGCGGGCGCTCATAACCGACAATTGGATTATATTTTTGTATTGCACGGCCCGGGACTGGATATAGATAAAATCACCCTTGCGGAATACCTTTTCCATATCCTGGGCATTGTCCCACACCTTTCCATCCAATTCTCCCGTTTTATCCTTGAGACGCAGGTTCAGGTAAGGGGCGCCCTTCTGGGAAAAAGCGAGATTCTTTTCCGTTACAAAAAAGAAGTCACAAATCTTCTCCCCGGACTTTATGTCTTTGATATAAATGCTTTTTTTCATGATTCCCGAATCCGTTTCGTATGTGTGTAAACCGTCAGGGACGGCGCCCGGATGGCCCCCACCAGGGTGATCCCCGCCTGCCCGGCAAGGCTGATCGCCAATGCCGTCGGCACAGAGAGGGATAACACCACGGGGATGCCCATCCGCCATATCTTGTGAACAATT
>Ga0172379_10008654_pt1 | contig 12766 bp, 8 predicted proteins | sample GrowelOW334metaG_FD_119756 | JGI IMG/M metagenome (GOLD analysis project Ga0172379, IMG submission 119756) | Groundwater microbial communities from an aquifer near a municipal landfill in Southern Ontario, Canada - Groundwater well OW334 metaG | ecosystem: Environmental > Aquatic > Deep... | reverse complement strand
GCAACGGTTTGGGCATAAATTTGGTGGCAGATAATATACTGCTCCAAACCATGCCTACTTCGTCCTTTATCCATCAATAGATTGTGAAGTTTCTGGTGGCAGATTCTATATATTCCCCCCACTATCCACTCTCCAGCCGACAACCTGTCCGTTTCCGTATCATGTGCTATACTCTGCCGCAGTCGCACCTGACGCCGAAAAATCGAGTGTCCGGTCGGGCTGTGGCGCAGTTGGCTAGCGCGCCTGCTTTGGGAGCAGGAGGCCGCGGGTTCGAGTCCCGCCAGCCCGACCAGGCATTCGAGACGATACGAAAATCCCTCCGCATCAAGGTGGAGGGATTTGATTTCGGTCACCTGGACCAATTTTCAGGCAGCGTCATTTGGACAACGTGAAAGTCTTGTGCTGGAAATTGGCGAGAGCAGTCGCGTCATCGATCTTGTATGTCGCCTTGTTTGCCGGCGAGAACCCCGTCATCGTCTGGACCACATTGACGCTCCCGTCATTGACGTTCACGGAATACCACGAAGTGATGCCGCCGGATTCGCCGCTACCGCAGTACACGTACATCATGTCGGCAGTGACGCCATCGATATAACAGAATTGGTTGTACGCTTCATTCACGAGCCCCAGCGGTTTGACGAGCTTGGTCACTTGAGCCCTTGCCGTCGCGTTATCGATCGAAACGACCAGATCTTCATCGCACGAATCGACGCAAGTACTCGTCGTCGCTGGACCCTTGTAGAGGATGGCCCCGATACGGCGGTCTTTCGTGTCATTGCACAGAGCTCCGACCAGATAACCCTTCGAGATATAACCTGCCAATCCGGCTGTCACGACTTGCTGGATGCTGATGTCGGACGCTACCGTCGATTTATCGCATGTCTCGATGTCCTGCAGTGAACCGGAGAACGCGAGATCGACTGTGCCGAGTTCGACTTCCGAAGCCTTGAGCTGCGCCGCCATCGTCGCCTTCGCCTGCGCCTCGGCATCGGCTTTAGCTTGCGCCGCTTCCTGATCTTTCTGTTCTGCGAGCTGTTGTGCGGCTGTCAGTTGATCCTTCAACGCCGTCGCCTCCTTGGTGCCGTTCATCGACTGCCAATAGGCGATGCCGGCGAATCCTAACGCCGCGACGGCCAAGATGACGATGAGCACGATGAGCGGCGCGCTACCGCGATTGTCACGCATATCCATATCGGAATTCGTTAAGTCTCTTCAGTGGTCATCAGATTACCACTCCGACCGACCGGAGTCCATGTCACTTCGGCGCGGCCGTCTTGGGCCGACCCAGCGCCCAGGCGCGGAACGGGACGAACATCAGGGTCCAGGGCACGATAGCGAGCACGGTAGTCAGGATGGTGTTCGGATCCGGGAAGAATCTTTCCGCCAGATAGATGGCCGTCACGAAATTCATGTAACTCAACGAAATCGCGTAGCTGATGCGCTCCGGCCGGCTCCGGTGGAAAGCCGTGTAATAGCCGACCAGATGAGTGAAGACGAAGAAGAAGACGAGCGCGACGAGGATCGGCAGCGCGTCGGAGCGCAGGCTGGTCGCTAGCGGACCGGCATTCTTCGCGGTCACGGCCGCGATCAGGAGTCCGAGCAGGGCGATCGAGGTCGGCTTGAAGGTGAAACTGGCGCTCATGACTCGCGTCTTGAAAATCCGCCGCGCGAGCTGGGCCAAGATGAGCGGCAGGAAGATTACGTAGAGGAGATCCAGGAACATTCCGACGCCATCGACCTCGATCGATGAACCGACGGCGACACGCGTCACGACCGGCACCGTGAGCGGCGCGGCGAGCGAGGTCAGCACGGTCAGGACGAGCGCTAGACCTTCGGAACCGCCGGCGAGCGTCGCGAAGAGCGGCGCCGTCATGCCGGTCGGCATGGCGGCGAGGAGCATGATGCCGAGCGCGGCTTCGGGCAAGAAGAGATGGACGACGGGGTAGGCGACGAGCGGAAAGACAACGAGCATGAAAACCGTCGCCAGGAACAGACGGAAGGGTCGCTTGAGTTCGGCGCGAGTCTCGCCGAAATCCAATTTGAGACCGGCGACAAAGAAGATCGCCTGAAGGAGGAGCGTCGAGTATGAAGAGATGCCGATGATGACCGGCGAAAAAAACAGTCCGGCTCCGAGAGCTAGGACCATCACGACCAGGTAACTCTCGAGCAGACGCGCCAACAATTTAGATAAGACGTTCATAATCAAGGAGACAAAAATTCACGATATTCCGCGGCCGCGCGTTCCGGCGGGATCGGATTCGTCACCATTCCGGTCTCGAGTTCCATCCCCGCCCAGATCGTGCCGCGCGGGAAGATCCGCAGGCCGCAATGCATCTCCTCGGCGCCGAAAATCTCTTCGATCGCCATGTTCCAATCGAGTCGACGGCGGGCTAGGAACCCGGCGACTAGTCCGTAAGTCTTGGACAGGTCACGACGTTCGATCGCCGTCAGTCCGGTCAGAGAACAGCGATGTCGCCTCGGCATGATCCAGACCTCATACGGGAAGACCGAAGCGAACGGGGCGATCGCGATGACCGATTTGGTGGCCGCGACAAGACGCGGCCCGCGCGACTCCGATTTTACGAGCCCGCAGTACGGACATCCGCCGCGCTTCGTGGCGGCACCGACCCGCGACTGGAGATCCTTCACCGCTGACGGCACCACGGCCGACGCGATGAGTTGCGAATGGGCATGCGCCTTGCTCGCGCCAGCCGCCGGACCGACGTTCTTGAACACGGTCACGAACTTGAGTTTCCGGTCGCGGCGAAGCGCTTCAATCCGCGAAGAGAACGCGGACAGGACCGACTCGATCTCGGGTACGGAAAAGGATTCGAACGGACGGTCGCCCCGCGGCGTCTCGATTATCAATTCATGACGACCGTAGGCAACGCGAGAATCGCGACTCAAGATCGGGAACTTGTTCGCAACCACCTTGACCCGCCACCCACCGCGTCCATCGGGGATCTCAAGCAAGGACTCTTCGCGGTCGATTCGCCGCGAACACAATCGGCACGCGAACAGGCCGTGACGCCCGGGCGACGATCGTAGCAATCCCCCACCGGGACGGTCGCCGCGTCCGGGCGCGACGATCACGAATCGATTCTCGATCGCGTCCTTCCTGATCTCGTTTCCCCCTTCCATACTCGTTCTTTCAAGACTTGGCGGCGAGCCGGCTGGCCGAAGCGGCATAGCGCATCCCGCAGATCGCGATCGCGAGCGCATCGGCCGCATCGTCGGGCTTCGGCACTTCCTTGAGATTGAGGAGCACTTGGATCATTTTTTGCACCTGTTTCTTGTCGGCCGAACCGCTGCCGGTCACGGTCTGCTTCACCTGAAGCGGTGTCATCTCGACGACCGGCAACTTGGCCTCGGCCGCGGTGAGCATCACGACACCCCTCGCTTCCCCGACCACGATCGCGGTCCGCGCGTTCGTCTCAAAAAACAGTTTCTCGACCGCGACGAGCTCGGGCTTGTACTTGGCGATCAGTTCGCGCAGGCGATCGCGCACCTCGAGCAGGCGATCGCCGTGCGGAGTCGCCTTGTCCGTCTCGAGACAACCGTGACACGACGCCAATATCCGATCGTGCCTGGTCTCGAGCACGCCGTAACCGAGTCTCGCGACGCCTGGGTCGATGCCGAGTATGATCATGTCTTACCCGTACGAAATTACGAAATCATACGAATTTACGAACCGTCCGAAACAGACCCGTCATCCAATTCGTAATTTCGTAGTCATTCGTACTTTCGTAGGCCCTATCGCTATCCCCTCAATCGTCCTCGAGACTCTTCGGCACGATCTCGTTGGCGTAGATCGTACGCGGACCGATCGGCAGGCCTCGGATCGCCTCGCTATCCACTACTTTATACCCGCCGAGGGGGGAAAAGGAAAGGATGTAACGCATTCCGTGACCGGGAAACAGGTCACGGACGTACCACGGCGCCCAGGTCGGGGTGAAATCACCGAGCGGGAGCGTTCGCTCCGCCGCGTAAAGATTATACCCATCCCATTCGTATCCGCCCTCGATGTCTCGGACGCCGACGCCTGACGCGACGAGCCGCTCGCCGAGCCGCCATAAAGCCGCCCGCCACGAAAAGGCTACGCTCGTGCCAATGAAGGATGCGACGAACGTCAGCGCGACCAGAATGACGAAGACCGGCTTCGAAAAACCGGATCGTCGCATGACGATCGCCGTCGACACGATCACGACAGGATACAGGGCCAACAGATAGCGATCGAACGGATGCACGATCAGGACGGATGCAAGATAGACGAGACCGAACAGCGCGACTATCGCCACGCCCCGGTCGGACGACTGGTCGCGGACCTTCGATCTGATAAGTGCGTAAATCCAGACGACGAAGTTGATCGTCAACGCGACGGTCATCGCCTGCAACGCCGTATGCGGAACCATCGGCACGAGATCGCCTTGGAGGACGGTCGAGGTCGGTCCCAAGCCGTTCGACGTGATGATATTGCCGAGATCGGTCAAAAGCTCGTCCCGCCGGACGGCGACCACGGACGCGACCGCGGCGATCGCGACCGCGACCTGGAAACCCCGTTCCTTGAACCAACTCCGATTTCTGACGAGTACGCTTACCGAAGCCGGCGCGACGAGCAGGGAGATGAGCAACGCGAACTGCCAAGCGTTCGCGAGCACCGCACCTGGAAACGTCCGGTCGAAGGTCAGGTAATGCGTACTGCCTTCGCCGGGTAAGTAACCATGCGTCGCGGCGATCGCGACGAAAAGGAGACCGGCGGCAAGCGGGAAGGCGAACGCGAACGTGATCCGTCTGGCGAGATACGGTCCATGGCCGCATGCGATGACGGCCGCGGCGAGCAACGCGATCGCACCGATCTGGCGCGTCAGGAAAGCGGCGATCGCCGCGACCGAACCGGCGAAAAACAGGCTCGTCTTGTCGCGTTCCGAAGCGACGATATATAAAAGGAAGGCGAGTGACAGGAAAAAGACGGTCGGGACATCAGTCTGAAAAGTGAAAGTCAGGAAGAAGAAAATCGGATTGGCGGCCATGAGGACGGTCGCGGCGACCGACGTCGCTTCGTCGATTCCCCGTCGTCGGAGGATGGCGTAGACGATGGCGATCGAACCGAAAGCCATCGCGATCGTCGTCGCGCGCAATAACCAAAAAGAGAACCCGAAAAGTCTTACAAGAACGATGCCATAGCCGATCGGCAGGTACGAATAGGCGGACAGCCAGACGGGATAGAAGACATGCCCGCGAGTGATCGTCTCGAGAACGGCGACGGTCTGCGTCCAATCGTCGTTCACCGGAAATGCCGAGCGGGCGAACGGGGAAATGACAGCGGTCACGAAAAACGCGGACAGGACCGCCAGAAAAGTCTTGTCCGCGTTCGTCATACGTGCCTAGAGATCGGCGTTCGTCGTGACGTCGTCGACGTCTTCCTCTTGCTCGAGCAATTCGATCAGCGTCTCGAGGCTCCGACGTTTCTCATCGTCATCGATCTCGAGCGGTTCCTTCGCGATCAGCGTCGCTTCCGCGAACTCGACCGGAATGCCGGCCGCCTCCAACTGCGTTTTGAACCGTTCGACCGAATCCGGTGCGACCGTGACGGTGAGCCCGCCATCTTCCTTGCGCACGTCCTCGGCGCCGAGGTCGATCAATTCGAGGGTCAACGCATCCGAATCGTCGGATCCGGCGACACGCACGATCCCTTTCCGCTCGAACATCCAGGCCACGGAATTCTGGCCACCGAAAGTCCCACCGTGTTTCGCCATCACGTTCTTCACGTTCATGAGCGCGCGGTTCTTGTTGTCGGTCAGGGTATGGATCATGAGCGCGGCGCCACCCGGACCGAAACCTTCGTAGAGCGCTTCCTCGATGACGGAACCGTCGTCCGCTCCCGCGCCGCGGGCCACGGCGCGGTCGATCGTATCCTTGGGCATGCTCAAGCTTTTGGCCTTGTCGATCGCCATCCGCAACTTGAAATTCATGCTCGGATCCCCACCGCCCTGCTTCGCGGCCACGGTTATCGCCCGACCGAGCTTCGTGAACACGCCGGCCCGCTTGGCGTCCGCCGCGCCTTTATAGTTCTTCACTTTCGCCCATTTGCTGTGTTTGGACATATCGAGTGGATAGCTATAGGGAATAGCGATAGGACGACATCGACCGATACCGGCCTATAGCTATCGCCTATATCCATTCCCTCGATTCGACCTCATCCTAGCAACGATCGCCGAGACAGTCGAGCGTCCCTGACTTGGATAAAGGATAAAAAAACGGCGTGGACCGCTTGGGTACACGCCGCGACTCGATCCGTTTGCGCCTCATGCGACCCACCTCAAGGACGTCATGCGTCCGCCATCGGCGATGTCATTGACGTCGAACGTGGCCCGTTCGCCCGTCGTGATGATTGCCCTGACGATGACGAGAGGATCCAGGACTTCGAGCTTGTAGGCTCGGTCCGAGATGCCGCAAAACGATGGCGCACCCCCGTGTCCCCAGAAGGCGACGCCGCCGACCGAGACCGCGAAATCGGATTGCAGGAGATCGGCTAGGATCATGGTCGTGATCCTCATGGCCAGATGTCCCTGTAGCGGGTTCCGATTCGGATCTAGCCTAAGCACCTTCTGCGCGAAGTTCGCGAGACAGGGCCTTAGGATGAGGCACCCGAGCGACTCCGGCGACAGCACGAGAAGGAATGCCGAGATGACGAATTCCCCCTCGACGACATAGATCACGTCTCCGCTCCGGAAGTAACGTCGGCCGGGTTGCGCGATGATCGCCTCGGCCAGCAGCCTATGTCTCGTCGGCACCACCTCGATCGCCGACTTGATGCCGTCCATGATCGCGACCCGAATCCGCCTAAGCTCGGCCAGGTCGTCGAACGGCGATCCAGTCTTCACGCCCAGGACTCTCTCGCGATAGAGCTGAAGACACGCCACGGTCGGGACGAGGTCTTCGACCGGATACGTTCCCACGATTCCTCCATTCTCGGCTCGAATAGCCGAATATCTAGCATACGGTCGTTCCAAGACATTGTCAACACAGGACTGTCCGCCAGATATGACAAAAACGGTCCTGGCAGGACCGTTTTCGTTGGCTTTTTATCTGTTTATTCGGCCGCGGCGGCGGCCTCTTCGAGCGCCCTGGCCTTGGCGCCATAACCGGTGCCGGCCGGGATCAGACGTCCGATGATGACGTTTTCCTTGAGACCTTCGAGACGGTCGATGCGACCCGTGACCGCCGCGTTAATCAAGACCTTGGCCGTCTCCTGGAACGAAGCCGAGGAGAGGAAGCTCTGGGTCGAGAGCGAGATCTTCGAGATGCCGAGCAAGAGTTCCTTGCCTTCAGCCAACTGCTTCTTGGCCTTCTTGGCTTTCTCGTTCTCGATCGCGTACTCGGAGAGCTCCACCGTCTCGCCCGGAAGGAGTTCGGTATCGCCGGCGTCCACGACGTAGACGCGCGAGAACATCTGCCTGATGATGATCTCGATGTGCTTGTCGTTCAGTTTCTGGCCCTGCGAGGTGTAGATCGATTGGATCTCCTTGCGGATGTAATTCTGCACCGCCTCGCGGCCCTTCAAGGTGTAGAGCTGTTGGAGGTCGAGGTCGCCGTCCGTGAGCGCGTCGCCCGGCATCACGGTCATGCCGTCCTTGACCTTCACGGTGAAGCCCGGCGGAATGACGTATTCGTTCACGGTCTTGCCCTCGCCGACCACCGTCACTTCACTGCCCTTGACGCGGGCGATGCCGCTCGTCTTCGAGACGGTCTGGGTGCCGTCCTTCTTCTCGAACAGCACGCCGCCCGCGACGATCACATCCTTGTCCTTGACCTTGATCGAGTCGCCGGCTTCCTTGCGGTAGGAATCCTCGACCACGCCTTGGCCCTCGACGCGGACGACCTTCATGCCGGGCGCGAGATCGAGCAGTTTCTTTCCGCCCTCGCCTTCGAGCGAACGACGGCTGACTTCCTCGATCGAGAGCTTGCCGCCGACCTCGGTGACGAACGCTTTGCGCTTCGGCGGCCGCGATTCGAACAGTTCCTCGACGCGCGGCAGACCCTGCGTGATGTCGAGACCGGCGACGCCGCCGGTGTGGAAGGTGCGCATCGTGAGCTGCGTGCCCGGTTCACCGATCGATTGGGCGGCGACGATGCCCGCCGCGACGCCCATCTTGACCGGCTTGTTGAACGCGAGGTCGAAACCGTAGCAGGTGGCGCAGATGCCCTTCGTGAGCCGGCATTTGAGGACCGTGCGGACATGGGCGCTTTCGACCGTCGATTTGGCTATCTCGCGGGCCTTGTCTTCGGTCACGAGCTCGCCCGCCTTCACGATGGTCTTCTTGCCGGTCTTCACGTCTTCGAGCACGAAGCGTCCGACGAGGCGCTGGGCCATGCTCTGACCCATGTCTTCGGACTCGGCGGCCGTAAAGACCTCGCCGATGTCGTCGCCGCAATCGTCTTCGCGGATGACCACATCCTGGGCGACGTCGACGAGACGACGCGTCAGGTAACCGGCGTTAGCGGTGCGCAGAGCGGTGTCCGAAAGACCTTTTCTGGTGCCGTGGGTGGAGATGAAATATTCGAGCACGTCGAACCCTTCCTTGAAACCAGCCTTGACCGGGAGCTCGATGATGTCGCCGGAGGGCGAACTCACGAGACCCTTCATGCCGATCATCTGGGTCAGCTGTCCGGGGCTGCCGCGCGCTCCGGAATCCATCATCGTAAAGACGGAACCGGTCTTGTCGAGGACTTCCTTGGAATATTTCTGGATCCGGTCCTTGATCTCGGTCCAGACCTCGATGATCTTGGTGTGACGTTCGTTCCCGGTGAGCAAACCGTCGCCGTACTGGCTCTCGATCTCGACGATGCGGCGTTCGCCGTCTTCGACCATCCCCTTCTTGTCCGGCACCGGCGGCAAGTCGTCCATGCCCCAGCTCATGCCGGATTTGGTGACGTAATAGAAGCCGGTCCGTTTGAGGCTGTCCAAGAGTTCGGCCGCCTTTTCCTGACCGAAAAGTTCGAGCGCGTAACGGATCATCTCGTTCAGCTTCTTCTGGTCCATCAGGTCGTTCTGGTACGGCAAACCGGGGATTAGCGCGCGGTTGAAGATGATGCGTCCGGCGGTCGTTTCGGTGAGACCCTCGCCGACCTGCGGCAAGCGGACCTTGATCTTCTGGTTCAACGAGATCTTCCGGACCGAATAGGCGTAGACCGCTTCCTTGTCGCTACCGAAAGCCTTTAGCTGGACACCCTCCGGAACGGCCGGCATCTGGGTCATGTAGTAACAGCCCCAGGTCATGTCCTTGTTGGTCGAAGCTACCGGGTTTCCGGTCGCCGGCTTGAGCAGGTTCCGCGAAGACAGCATGAGTTCCTTCGCCTCGCGCCTGGCCTCGTCGGTGAGCGGGACGTGGACGGCCATCTGGTCGCCGTCGAAGTCCGCGTTGAAGGCGGTCGTGACCATCGGATGGATGCGGATCGCCTTGCCTTCGATCAAAAGCGGCTGGAACGCCTGGATACCCAAACGATGCAGGGTCGGAGCGCGGTTCAGGAGCACGTGAGCGCCCTTCGTGATCTCTTCGAGGATGTCCCAGACCTCGGCGTGATCGGCCTCGATGTAGCGGTTCGCGGAACGGATGTTGTGGACGAGACCGGCCTGGATCAGCTTGGCAATCACGAACGGCTTGAAGAGCTCGAGCGCCATCTTCTTCGGCAGACCGCACTGGCTGAGCTTCAGGTTCGGGCCGACCACGATGACGGAACGGCCGGAGTAGTCGGTGCGCTTGCCGAGCAGGTTTTGGCGGAAGCGGCCCTGCTTGCCTTTCAGGATGTCGGCCAACGATTTGAGCTGGCGCTTCTTGCCGGTCGTCGCCACCACGGTCTTGGCCTGACGGGCGCTGTTGTCGATGAGCGCGTCCACCGCTTCCTGAAGCATGCGCTTCTCGTTCCGCGAGATGACTTCCGGGGCGTTCAGCTCGATCAGGCGTTTCAAGCGGTTGTTGCGATTGATGACGCGGCGATAGAGGTCGTTAAGGTCGGAGGTCGCGAAGCGGCCGCCGTCCAAAGGCACCATCGGACGCAAATCCGGCGGGATCACAGGCACGTTCACGAGGATCATCCACTCGGGGCGGATGCCGTTAGCGTGCAAGCTCTTCAGGAGTTTGAGGCGGCGGACGATGCGCTCGGCCTTCGCGCCGCTCGCGTCGACCTGTTCTTTCTTCAGGACCTCGATCGTCTTCACGAGATCGATCCGGCGCAGGAGCTCGAAAATGCCTTCGGCGCCGATCGAGGCCTCGAAGACATGGCCGAACTTCAAGGACCAGTCGTGATAGGTGTTCTCGGAAATGATGGCCATCGGCTGGAGCTCCTTGAGCTCATGGTCGACGGAGACGAAATCCTCTTCGAGTTCGGCCAGCTTGCGATCGCGGATCTTGGCCGCTTCCTTCCAGGCGGGCGTCATCTCGAGCGCCTCGCCCGGTTCCTTGCCGGTCTTCTCGGCGATGCGTCCGGCGTCACGCGAGAAATCGTTCTCGATCTGCTTGCGCTTGCTCTTGTATTCGTTCTTGAGTTCCTCGACGATGAGTTTCTTGCCCGGTTCGTCGACCTTGGTCACGACGAAACTCGCGAAGTAGATGATCTTCTCGAGATTCTGGACCGATAGGTCGAGGAGCAAGCCGATCTTCGAGGGCACGCTCCGGAGGAACCAGATGTGCGCGACCGGCGCGGCCAGCTCGATGTGGCCCATCCGCTCGCGGCGGACCAGGCTATGCGTGACTTCGACGCCGCACTTGTCGCAGACGATGCCCTTGTAGCGGACCTTCTTGTATTTTCCGCAATAGCACTCCCAATCCTTGGTGGGGCCGAAGATGCGCTCGTCGAACAAGCCGTCCTTCTCCGGCTTCTGGGTGCGATAGTTGATGGTCTCCGGTTTCTTGACCTCGCCGTGCGACCAGGCGCGGATCGTCTCGGGCGACGCCAAACGGAGCCTAATCGAATCGAAATCGACGGCGGGCGTCTGCGGAGTCGGGATGTAGGTCTCGGACATAATATGATGTGGCTATCAGAGACTTAACCTACCTCCGCTTCCGTTCCCTGTCGTCTTCCTGATCGGTCTCGGCGGGCACCGCCACCTTGCCGTCCTTCAGAAGCTCGACGTCGAGACAAAGACCCTTGAGCTCGCGGACCAGGACGTTGAACGATTCGGGGATGTTGATGCGACGGATCGGTTCGCCCTTGATGATCGACTCGTAGGCCTTGGAGCGCCCCGTGACGTCGTCGGACTTGATGGTCAGGATTTCCTGTAGCGTATGCGCGGCGCCGTAAGCTTCGAGCGCCCAGACTTCCATTTCGCCGAAACGCTGGCCGCCGAACTGCGCCTTGCCGCCGAGCGGCTGCTGGGTGATCAAGGAGTACGGTCCGATCGAGCGCTGGTGGATCTTGTCGTCCACCATGTGGTTCAGCTTCAACATGTATTTGAAGCCGATCGTGACCTTGTGATCGAACGGCACGCCGGTGCGTCCGTCGAAGAGGGTCAGCTTGCCGTCGCCGGGGAGACCGGCGCGCACGAGCTCCTCCTTGATCTTGGTCTCGGTCCAACCGTCCAACACCGGAGTGGCCACGCGGTAACGGAGCTCGTTCGCCGCGAGCCCCAAATGCGTCTCGAGGATCTGTCCCAAGTTCATGCGCGAGACGACGCCGAGCGGCGACAGGATGATGTCGACCGGCGTCCCGTCCTCGAGGAACGGCATGTCTTCGAGCGGCACGATCTTCGAGACGACGCCCTTGTTGCCGTGACGGCCGGCCATCTTGTCGCCGACCTGGATCTTCCTCAAATCGGCGATCGTGACCTGGATCGTCTTGATGACGCCAGGCGGCAACTTGTCGCCCTCGTCGCGCGAGAAGACCCGGATATCTACGACCTTGCCGCGTTCGCCATGTTCCAGATAAAGCGAGCTGTCGCGGACGTCGCGCGCTTTCTCGCCGAAGATGGCGCGGAGCAGTTTCTCTTCGGCCGAGAGCTCGGTCTCGCCCTTCGGCGTGATCTTGCCGACCAGGATGTCGCCGGCCGAGACCTCGGCGCCGATCCGGATGATGCCTTCGGCATCCAGGTTCTCGAGCTTCTCTTCGGAGACGTTCGGGATGTCGGCGGTCACGACCTCCGAGCCGAGCTTGGTGTCGCGGACGTCGACGTTATAGTTCTCGATGTGGATCGAGGTGAGGCGGTCGCGATGCACGATCCGTTCGGAGATGATGATGGCGTCCTCGTAGTTGTAGCCGTCCCAGGTCATGAAGGCCACGAGCACGTTCTGGCCGAGCGCGAGTTCGCCGCCGGCGGTCGAAGGACCGTCGCAAATCGGGTCGCCCTTCTTGACCTTCTGGCCCTTGGATACGAGCGGGCGCTGGTTGATGCAAGTCGAAGCGTTCGAGCGGATGAACTTGTTCAGGCCGTAAGTGCGGATGCCGCCATGTTCGGACGCGATCTCGATCTTGTTGCCCTGGACCGCGGTGACCGTGCCGTCGTCCTCGGAGAGGATGACGTGGCCGGAATCCTGCGCGGCGCGGCGTTCGACGCCGGTGCCGACGATCGGCGCGTCCGGCGTGATCGTGGGCACGGCCTGCCGTTGCATGTTGGTGCCCATGAGCGCGCGGATGGCGTCGTCGTGTTCGAGGAAAGGGATCAAGGACGTGGCGATCGAGACGATCTGCTTGGACGAGACGTCCATGTAGTCGAGCTGTCCGATCGGGACCTCGGTCGGTTCGCCGTGGGCGCGGGCCGGCACTTTCTCGG
>Ga0172379_10008653_pt1 | contig 12766 bp, 30 predicted proteins | sample GrowelOW334metaG_FD_119756 | JGI IMG/M metagenome (GOLD analysis project Ga0172379, IMG submission 119756) | Groundwater microbial communities from an aquifer near a municipal landfill in Southern Ontario, Canada - Groundwater well OW334 metaG | ecosystem: Environmental > Aquatic > Deep... | reverse complement strand
GAATCTCTGTGACGGCCTCCAGGAAGATGAAGAGGGGAGTTCCGATGACCAGTAACCTCGGGAAGCACCTGGGGAACAAGATAGAAACGGCAGACGACGGGCTCCTCACCCACCTCAACCACCAGACCTATCAGGTCTGTGACGACCTCGTCCTGGACGTTGCCCGGATGGTGGTGGGTGCAGGGGAAGAGTTCCAGGCGGAGTACGAGATGCGGAACTTGCTCCTCGACCTCCTCGAGAGGTCCCGATGAATAACCTCGGGACGGCTTTCAAGGTGAAGCTCGATCGTGAGCTCAGATGCAGCCTCACGGACAAGCTCAGGGTTTCCGAAGATGTCTGGATGGGTCTAGGGGACGTGCTGGTTTTCCAGCTCGGGCAGAGGCTAGCGCTCGTGATAGATGACAGCATCAGGGAGGAGCTCAATGGACCTGGGTGAGAGCCTGGAGCTCGAGCTCTGGGGAGACCTGGAAGAAGAGCTCCGGCAGGTTGTCATGGAGCGCGTGTACATCCTGGTCCGGGGGAGCATGAAGTGGGTCTTCGCGGTGTCTCCCCTGGACCGGGTTATCTCCGGGTACAGGATGGGAGATGTGATTCAGGAGGACCTCAATGCAGACAGGGGATGAGGGGAAGCTCGGAGCACTCAGTGGTTGTCTGGGGTCTGTCCTTGTGAGCTCCCTGATCGTCCCGAGAAACGAGATGAGACGGGAGCTTGATGACGCGCTGCAGGAGCACGTCGAACTCTACCCCTGTTCCGTGGTGTGGGATCTACTCTGGCAGGACCTCGGTGAGGGCCATACCTGGCCACTCCTGGCTGCCATCAGGGGAGGGATTGATGGTTAACTTCGGAAGACCCATCGACAAGCCGGACTTCGCGCTCTTCAGCTTGAACCCCATGACCCTCGGCTGGAATCCTGGCTCTGACCTCTACCCCCTGGTCATCGCTCAGGCGCAGCTCGGGCTCAAGGACCCGCTGGAGGAGCTGATGGAGATTGCGGGCTTCATCGCCGAGGGAGAGAAGTGATGGAAGAACTGGACAGGCTCGGACAGGGAATCAGCCGAGACATGGACAAGGGCCTTGTCGACGGGGACAGTGGGGCCCTCTCCACGCGGGTCATCTTCGGCGTCCCCTGGGAAGTTGACGTCTTCGTCAGCGCCCTGTTCTTCAGGGGTTTTAGCCCGGGGCACGTCATCGCACTGGAGATGGGAGAGAAGTGATGGAAGCACTGGACAGACTGGGAGAAGACCTCCTGGAGCGGTGGAAGTGCTGGAGGCACGGCGGTGCTAGGAGGTACAGCTCTGCTGAACAGCTGGTGCTGGACCGGGATCTGTCATTCCTGATCGACGAGAAGATCCCTTGGAGTCTTCTCGAGGGTCTTCCCGAGGACATCACCCTGGACCTGCAGCAGTTCTTCGCACCGAGTCCGGTGGTCCGGGAGAAGAGACGGAGGCGGTGATGGAAGAACTGCATAGCCTGGGTGAGGAGCTGACGGACACTCTGGCTCGAGGCCTGGCGAGAAAGGACGAGAAGGTTCTCATCGGGCCTTGCTTCCGCGTAATGACCGGTGAGGTCTTCTGGGGTGGGTACTGGTTCATGAGGGACGCCGTGGGTTTCGGCGACGCTCTCCAGAGGATGAGGGCGGAACTCTCTGAGGACATCGACGCCCTGTTCCGCGGGCCCACTCCGGCGACCTGGGTGAAGGAAGAGAAGAGGGCAAGGAGGCGACGTGGCTCTGGACCTCGGTAGGAACCTCGCGAAAGAGGCGAAGGACTTCTTGTTGGCTGACGGCCAGGTACATCTGGAGCGCAGGATTCACCGCGGAAGGGACCTTCATCTTGTCGGCCTAATCTTCGCCGCCTTCCTGGGCCTGGGCGTTGAGCGAGTCAAGGCAGGGATGGAACACGACATCAGGTGGCCAGATGAAGGTTGACCTGGGGCCTTCGGTCTGGAGCAAGAGCCTGGAGGTCTACAGCCCACCTCTGGTCCCTGAGCTTGTCCGCGAAGTAGGGTCGCAGGTTGATATCACGCTCTCCACCAGAGTGTGGCTTTACCTCTCCATACGAGACCTCGGTGTGGTATGGGAAGGGGTCAAGGAGGGCCTCACCGATGAAGGTTGAGAGGGAAGTGATGGAAGAGCTGGATCTGCCTGGGCAGTCTCTGCGTTCCTTGATCACCTCAAGGAGCCTCAGGCTCTACTTCATGAGCGTGATCGAAGACAGCCCTCTCAGCCGCGTGAGCCGCGAGGTGGAGAGACGTATCGGTTTCCGGGGTGAGGTAATCCTCTGGAGGGTTGTCGAAGACGACCTGAGCGATGGTGGAGAAGCCCATGAAGGTTGATCTTGGCCAGAACCTGACAAAGGAGGCGAAGGACTCCTTTATCAATCAAGGGAAGCCGAATCTTCTCCTTTCCTGGGTTTTCGGCAGCTTCCTGACCACGGGTGTGGAGCGACTTCAGGCAGAGGTGGAGCAGGACATCCGGTGGCCAGATGAAGGTTGACCTGGGAAAGAGCCTGGCAACGCCCATCCGGAAGAGCTTCGAGGGTACTCTCATGGTTGCTCTCGAAGAGTCGATGAAGGTCCACCTGTTCGACAGCGCCATCGGCTTCGTCTGGTCAGAGCTCTCCTGTGAGCTCTTTTTCCCTCTGGAGGGTGCGCTCAGGCGGGGGATTGCAGGGGATATCGAGGACTGGAGGAATCAGTGATGTATGAGGGATGGGTCGATCTCGGAAGTACGGTACACCCCGGTGATTCCAGAGAAGAGCTACATCAGTTCCTCGGGGGGAGTCTCATCGGGTCAGGGGACGTGGTTCTTGATGTCCTGGCCCACGTCAGCAGCGGTCTGGGGTACCAGCCGGTACACGAGCTTCAAAATGCGATCTTCTGGGACCTCCAGGAGTTGAACAGGTGAAGAACAAGCTCGGGAGAGCCCTCGGGAAGAGGATGGACGCCCGGATGTACCACTCCCTGCAGGTGGAGCTACACCGGTCCTTGCATCCTCCGGGGGTAGAAAGGTACCAGACTGTCTCGGCGAGGCTCTCGCTGGAGCAGGGTCTTCGATACGATGTGATGCTCCCTCTCATCGAGCTCGTGGCTTCTGGGATTGAAGATGAAGAGTGACGTCCTGGGAGAGGTGGTGAAGGTGGGGGAAGAGGGGCAGATGCTCGCAGTTGAGCTTCTCGTCATGACGGCAGGGCGTTTCCCATCTCGGGAGGTACGAGACCAGGTACGGAACAGCTTCTTCGGACAGGTTGTGCCTGCGGTCAACGGGGTGATACAGGGTGACCTCATGTCCGACGACAGTTGACTGTTATTTTGGGAAAAGTGAGGAACCATCAGGGTTCTTCTCTCGTACTCTGTGTTAGACAGAGTACGAGAGAAGGGTCGCTTCGGAATGAAGATGGCCTTCTTCAGGGGGGATGATGGGACCGCGGAGCGGTGGGAAGCCTCGATGAGGTCAAGAGGTAGGGGTGACCTAGGGAGGTGGGGGTCAACCATGGACCGCGGAGCGGTGTTCACCACCAGGGAGCGCGGAGCGGTGGGTATGAGAGACCGCGGAGCGGTGGGAACCTTCGATGTGGTCCAGGAGTAAGGGTGACCTATGGAAGGGGTAGGGCAGGAGTGAGATCGGCCCAGGGAAGGACTCCTACGGCCTCGTAGGGGGCATTCTGAGGGGGCAGAGTGGCTCGTCACGAGGTATAAGCTCCACGCAGGAAAGTTTTGGAGTCATCCTGGGTAAAGCCCACAGCATCAGCTTCTTGCTGCAAGCCCCCCTGGCAAAAGGAGCGGGCCCCCAGGGGGCCAGCTCGATGCGAACAGCCAGCCTCAGCTGACCGTCCGGTGGGCCTGAGGCTTGGTCGCCTTCTTGGCCGGGGGAGCCTTCTTGGCGGGGGCCCGCTTGACCGGCAGGGGCTTGGCGCGGGCGGCCAGGTTGGCCACCTCTCCCGTGAGCTGCCGGTTGAGCTCGTAGAGATCCCGGTTCTTCTGGGCGACGCTCTCGTTCTCGACGTGCAGCGCCTCGTGGTTCTTGACGAGGTCCTGGACCTTCTCGATGGTGGTGTTGAGCTCGGCCTTGACGTCGCTGACCGCTTTGTTGGCGGCAGCGATGGCCTTCTTGAGCACCATGCGGGTCCCGACGCTACCGGTCAAGCAGCCACCGAAGTAAGCGAGGGTGAGTTCGACGAACATGATGCACCTCCCAGGAGGACGGGTCAGCCTGTAGTAGCTGAACTCCCATGTTCTCGATACAGTTCTTGTACCGGCATCCAGCCGCTGCTGGGGCCAGCTGACAGCTGCCAGGCAGCCAAAAAGGAAGCTGAACCAGCTTCAGCTGCCTTCTCCTCAGCTGGGATAGCCCTGGCAGGCAGCATCTGCCTGGCCTCCTCGAGCTTCCCCGCCTGAACCAGCTTGTAGAACCGGTCGAACTCCTCGTCCGACAGGTCCTTCACCAGTTGAGTGAACCCGATCTCCTGTTCTCCCATGGAGATCACCTCCTCGACCGGCTTGTACTAGCTGCCAGCTGATGTCCAGAAAGCTGGACAGCTGCCCCCCAGCTAAACAGCCAAGCTAGCTCGCTGCTCCCCCTCGTGGGAGAGCAGCTTACTGCCCTTGTACCCCAGGAAGTGACACTTCTCTACTCCGGATACGGTCCAGAAAACTGGACTCAGAAACCTTGTGTCCACGCTCCCCGGGAGGCTATATGACTCGTTCAAGCAGGGGGAAGGTCTCCCCCTCCCGGAATAGGACGACTACCAGGACCAGGAGACCCAGGTTGACACCTCAGGAGAAAGCCCAACAGCTGATCCTCGAACAGCTCCGGCCCAAGCTCATGGCCCGGTCCCTCTCCGGTCTGGAAGAGCTCACCGGCCTCTCCCGCTCCCGCTGCCACCAGCTCAAGGCCGACGAGTTCGCCGGCTGGGACCCCAAACTCTCCGTCGTCATCTCCATCGCCCTCAAGCTGGGGCTGAAACTCCAGCTGGAAAAGGCTGAATAGCTGACCGCTGGGGTCAGGGCAGCTGCAAGGCTGCCCTCTTTTTCTTTTTGTCTACCTTTCACCCTCGAGGATAGACAAGATCCCGAAAAAACCCAGGATCGCGTTGTTCAGATCACCCCTCGTCCACCCCGAAACCCAGACAAATCCACCCCAAGATAACAGCTGACTGCAGCTAGGCTGAAACCCTCCCCCCAGCTGGGCTGGAGTAAAATAGGCATAGCTACCCCCACCTGCTCTTTCTTGGGCTGTGCAAGTAGCGGCCCTGTGAGTGAGCTGACCAGTTTTTCGAGCGGAGGGTCAGCACCCCGCTAGTAAGAAACCCCTCGTGCGCATGAGGGGTTTCTGATTTCCAGGCTTTCTCGAGGAGTCGAGCCCCGAAGGCCCTGGACTATTCCCAGCGATGGTCAGTTAAGACCTCGCTCCCCCCGCCTCCATAGGTCACCCCTACCTCTTGACCTCATCGAGGCAACACCACCGCTCCGCGGTCGATGACTGAAACTCACCGCTCCGCGGTCGATGACTGAAGCTCACCGCTCCGCGGTCCATGGTTGGCCCCCACCTCCATGGGTCCCCCTACCTCTGGACCTCATCGAGGCTTCCCACCGCTTCGCGGTCCAGCCCCCCCCCTCGAGTGTGTGCCCGACACTCACACTCTCTCTCTTCTCTCCTTCTTCCCTTCTTAACTTGTGGCCCTCGGGGTGCCCAAGGTTGGCCCTTGCCTGGCCCTTCACCTGGCCCCACCCTGGCCACCCTCCCCACTTCTCGCCCCCGCCTTCCTTCGTACTCTGTTTAATACAGAGTACGAAGGAAGAAGTCTGTTTGTTCCCGGCCTGCAGTTGACTGTTAGAAAAACCAAGGGCCCCCGTGGGCCCTGGTCGACGTGAACCCGCGAGGGCTCACTTCAGAGCGTCAGACACCTGGCGAGAGGCGTCCAGCTGGGCCTTGCTCTCGTTGAGCTTGGTCTGGGCCTTGCGCTGGGCTTCGGCCTGGGCCGCGTTCGCCTGGTGAACGCTGTCGGCGACGGTCACCACGCCGGCCAAGGAGGCCAGGTAGGTGGTGGTGCAGACCACGGTACCGATGATGCACTTCGCGAGGAAGCTAAGCATTGTGTCCCTCCTTCAAGGGTCACGGGGTCAGGGTTCGAGTTACATCTCTTGTACCCCCAAATCCCACCCTTCTCGAACCCAGTTGTTATCCTGTCCCCATGCGCTACCACACCCTCCTCGCGCTCGTCCTCCTGGCAATCGTCTGCTCCCTCATCCGTCGTCCCTTCCTGAGGGCTGATGACACCCCACATGAGCTTCCGTCCCAGCCGTCACCAGAGCCCCTCCGGGTGGCCTATCCTGCTCCCCTGGTGTCTGACAGGGCTCAACTCCTCTGCGCCTCCTGCAAAGCCACGAGAAGCCCCCAGGGACGCGTCTTCCTCCTCCCTCCTGCAGCACCCAGCTACCCCTACTGGGATGAGGACCTTGTCTGGCATGCCCACGACCCCGTGAAGATGACCTGGACCTTGCAGTGTTCGAACGGTCATCAGTGGGGAGTGGCAGTCAAGCTCGTCTGCCCCTGCGACTCCCAGCCCGACCCCTCTCCCTGGAAACCGAAGAGCCCCACGCGATGAACTGGAAGACACGCCTCGCCCTCAAGGCCCTGGTGCTGACCCTCTCCCTGGCTCTGGCCTACCTTGCCCTCGTGCAGGCTGTCCTGTGGCTGGCGAACCAGACCAGTTGACTGTTCTCTGCTACACTTCCCCCTGGTTCTCCTGAGCCTCGAAGGACCTCTTGCCACTCCTCTCGGCGAGAGGTCCTTCCCTTTCCTGAACAGGTACGAGTCCTACTCAGCCCTGCCGAAACCGCGGGCATGTTCTTGAAGGACCTTGAAGGTAGCCCGAGCTGCCCGTCAGGCTCACCTTGCTTGTTTCGGACCGTGTAGTACCCGGTCCGAAGGATGTCCATGAACACGTCCATCAGATTCACCTTGACCCGGTGAATTGGCTGTTGAAGTACCGCCTGGCCGGTTTCTTCTGCCCGCATGACCGTGTAGATGTACGAGGGCCCGGGAAGTGGAATCACCACACTGATCCCATAGGTACCAGGAGCCCGCAACCAGACGAGAAACGCCCCTTCACTAACCCTACCCGTTGAAGGGTCGTAGATTTCTACCGGAAGGTCTGGAGCGACCTCGTCCACCGTACCAATCCCGGATATCCCAGGCTTGATGCTCTCACTCATGGTCCTACCTGGCCAACCACGGGGGATTCCCGCGTTTTCTTGACCATAACCTCAACGAGAGGTCATTGTCATCCAAGAAAGTGCAGGCAAGCCTGAAGAGAAAAACCCCCGGGGAGGCCCTCGCATCTCACACAGGCGGGAGATGCTGAAGTATGAACCTTCCCTCCCAGGTTTGTGGGGGTGCGACCCTGGAAGGCATTGGCCCCGGAGGCATTTGCAGCATACCTCAAGGGAAAAACAACCACTCCCCTGGACAACCCTGAAGCCTCATGCAAGACTCCCGACTCATGCGCCTCTTTGAATTCCTCGCCTCACCCCGGATGCTGGGCTTCTTCATGGGTATCGCCGTGGGTTGCTTCATCACTTCCTTCTGGTCCGTTCCTGAGAAGAAGCCACTGCCCCTCTTCTTCGGCAGTGCCTTCCTCTTCATCGCGACAGCCCTCGAGTCCAGGGGAGTGGACAGACGCTGGAGAGCTGTCCTGTACCAGAACGACAAGATGGAGAAAGCCGCGGCCGAGGGGTTGAAGGCGTTGGCTGAGGGCAAGGAACTGATGAGTGTTCCCTTCCTGACCCTTCAGGCTCTCCTCCTGGACCCGCACCACCAGCACCAGACGCTTCCAGGAGAAGAAGAGAACGCTCCCTGTATCTGCCGGGGAAGTGAGGAGTTCGTAAGAACCTACCGGCAGAGATGGGCTGCACTTCTTCCAGAGAAAGAGGTGAACTGAGATGGTGGATAGACTCCCTGACCCTGCACGGTTAGAACCTGTGCCTTTCGACCTCCTCCTCTCCTGCTTCGAGGCAGGTTACCTGGCTCAGAGAGAAGCTCGAGGGGAAGAAGCTCCGGTGGTCTTCATGATGGGAGATGTCCCTGTCCGGGATAACCCCGTGGACATGCTCTGCTTCACCCTGATGCCCATCATCCAGGACTGGTGTTCGAGAAACGGTGGGAGGGCGAGCGAGCTCCTCTTCCCTCTGACCTGTCGAACAGGGGCTCTCCTGGATGCCTGGTACCGATGGCCAGAGCTTCACTCGTGGTCAGCGCCGGCTGGAGTCGACCTGGTCGTGATACACCCCGACGTCTTCAGCCTTGCGGCAACCCTGGGACTGGTAGTGGAGGAAGGCTGCTGGCGCTTCAAGAAAGACCAGTTCCTTGGTCTCCTGGGCAAGCCACCCTACCCGCCTGAAACAGGGGGAGAAGAGAAGGCCCCCTGAGGAGATCATCCTGGACAAGGGGGGTTGTGTCCAGAACTCACTCGACCCGGGGGGCCAAGCCATGTATAGCGCGAGGGGGGAGGAAGAGTCAAGAAGGCTATATCCCCGCTACGTGGGGGAACCCGGACCAGTACAAGAAGAAGAATCTGCAGGACGGGTCTAACCCCTCATCGTGGGGGAACCTCTGACGAGTCCCTGGACCAGGCGTTTGCCGATGGTGTAACCCCGCTACGTGGGGGAACCGTACTCGCGGAACCTGCCAGGGAGAAGACCCTGGGTCTATCCCCTCATCATGGGGGAACCTTGCTCTCGAGATCGCGGGTTATCGTACTCTTCCGGTCTATCCCCGCGTGTATGGGGGAACCGGGGTCCGAGGTCGGGTCGCCTGGATTGAGGAAGGTCTATCCCCTCAACGTGGGGGAACCTGGGTTGATCTAGGCTGTAAGGTCGATGCCCCCGGTCTATCCCCGCTACATGGGGGAACCCGAGACGCAACGGTCACATCGCTCGTTGCCAGAGGTGTAACCCCTCATCGTGGGGGAACCAGCAACCATGTCGTGCATGTCAACCGCTTTTCCGGTCTATCCCCTCAACATGGGGGAACTTGCTCGGAGCTCATCTGGACGAGTGCAGCAGACGGTCTATCCCCTCTTCGTGGGGGAACCTGGGTCAACTCCCGGACGTCCCAGATGATGAGAGGTCTATCCCCTCAACATGGGGGGACCTGGCACGGCAAAACGCATACGTCCTGGGGACAGGGTCTATCCCCGCAACATGGGGGAACCTGGTGAGCCTCTACAGCCCAATCCGTTCGATCAGGTCTATCCCCGCTACGTGGGGGAACCTCGATCAGATTGGCCTGGGCCGTGTCGTACAGCGGTCTATCCCCGCTACGTGGGGGAACCGGGAAGGCGATCCTGCTGAGCCTCATGAACGGAGGTCTATCCCCTCATCATGGGGGAACCACAACCCAATGGGCTCGGATGACCTAGATGGGCGGTATAACCCCTCATCGTGGGGGAACCAGGACCTCGGCGTTTGCCAGGACGTAGCCGTGTGGTCTAACCCCACACTGGGGGACACGCTGGAACCTGGCTCGAGTGGACGGCGTGGTCCGGGGCTATCCCCGCTACGTGGGGGAACCGCTCGCCGCTCAAGGTCACTCATGAGATGCTCCGGTCTATCCCCGCTACATGGGGGAACCTACTTTCGATGGCATAGGGCCTTCGCAACTAGGGGTCTATCCCCACTACGTGGGGGAACCATCCTGACACAGTGGATCGGGGAAGTTGACCACGGTCTATCCCCGCATACGTGGGGGGACCAGTGTCGTTCTCCTTGTGACCGATGGGTCACCGGGTCTATCCCCTCTTCGTGGGGGAACCTCTGCGGCTTTCCTACCTCTCTAACCCCACACTGGGGGAACGTGGTCGCAGCTCTTGAACTTCAACGTCCGGCAAGGAGTAACCCCTCAACATGGGGGAACCCGATAATGAGCCACTCGGCCACCCGAACAGCGTGGTCTAACCCCACACTGGGGGAACTCCCCAACCTTCTTCCTGGTCATCCAAGGACTGAGGCGTAACCCCTCTTCGTGGGGGAACCTGTACCCCGGCGCCACTAGCCTTCGGAATCGCGGGTGTAACCCCTCAACATGGGGGAGACTCGAGCACGTCAGCGTTGTCAAAGGCTGTGTAAGGCGTAACCCCGCTACGTGGGGGAACCTACGGCTGGCTGGTCTCGCTGCTCGCCTTTCCGGGTCTATCCCCTCTTCATGGGGGAACCCAACAGGCCTTCTGGCCGGCGAAGTTGGTCGGAGGAGTAGCCCCACACTGGGGGAGCGCCTCGAAGCTACCGAAGAGCTGTTTGTCGAGGTCAGGTCTATCCCCTCTTCATGGGGGAGAAGTCCAGCTTGCCACCGGTCGACCAGCCGCCCTTGGTATAGCCCCACTTTGGGGGAACCGAGCTGGTAGACGTCATGCTGATGAAGCCGCCTGGTGTATCCCCTCATCGTGGGGGAACCCTGCTGCCTGACGTGCTGGGAGTGTAGGTGTAGGGTGTAGCCCCTCTTCGTGGGGGAACCAATGCCGGCTACGAAATCCGAACCCTTCAGGATGGTGTAACCCCACGTTTGGGGGAGCTGTTCTGGCTTGCCCGAAGCCCACCGCCATCTCGGGTGTAGCCCCACATTTGGGGGAACCTGCCACGTAGTCGATCAACAGCCTGGGCGACCGGAGTAACCCCTCATCGTGGGGGAACCTCGCTGTCTCCGACACGGAAGTCCAGTCCGAAAGGTGTATCCCCACATGTCTGGGGGACCTTCTGGGTGAACAAGGAGGCACCTCGTGGGGTCGGTGTATCCCCGCAAGTGGGGGGACCCCTGAGAAGTTCATGGATGCCGACTCCGTCGATGGTGTATCCCCTCATCGTGGGGGAACCGAAATCGGCTACGAGATTCGAACCATCCAAGAAGGTGTAACCCCGCTACGTGGGGGAGCTCCTCATGGCCGTTCCTACGACCGGATGATCGCCGGGATATCCCCTCATCGTGGGGGAACCGCATTCCATGAGCGTGGAGCCATCATGGCCGAGGGCCTATCCCCGCTACGTGGGGGAACCCCTTGGGGCTGACGTTCGAGCCAGGCTCCCATCGGCATAACCCCACATGTTTGGGGGAACCTCACCACCTCGACAAGTAGTGGACCTCTGGCACGGTGTAACCCCTCATCATGGGGGAACTGCGCCCCAATGCCGACGCGACCGACGATACTGCGGTATAGCCCCGCTACGTGGGGGAACTGCTTGCCCTACCTCCCTGGAATCTGACGCGGGCGGTGTAACCCCTCATCATGGGGGAACCGAATCCGTTCTGGAACAGGACGAGCCGACTTACGGTGTATCCCCTCATCGTGGGGGAGCCCTCAGGCCACACGCCATGCCGTCAGCTGCCGGCGGTCTATCCCCGCTACATGGGGGAACATCAGGTGGCATCCAGGCCCCGTTGCCTCGGGGCGGTCTATCCCCTCATCGTGGGGGAGCCAACTAGCCCTGTCTCAGCAGGGACTCAAGACCGCGGTGTAACCCCGCTACGTGGGGGGACCGTGATGGTCATCGACGACTTGAAGCGCCAGAACGGGCTATCCCCTCATCGTGGGGGAACCTGCATCTCGCAGGCCTGTTCTGGGATGAGCGAGGGTCTATCCCCGCTACGTGGGGGAACCTCTGCGACATCTCTACCTCGTCTTCCTCGCGCTATTCAGTTTTCAAAGACCTCTACCCACGGGTTTGAGCCCGCATCCCCCATGATGCACGACTCCTTCCCGGGCAACAAGAGCTTCCTTCGGGACCCAGTACCCATGGCAGCAGGCGCAGGACCAGCAGTGAAGATTCCTGTCATCAACCCAGATGCTGTTCCAGTAGAGCCCGAAGCCCAGACACCCGTTCGGACAGCGTATCCAGACCGGTGGGGGAGGCGCGAGCTTCCCCCTGTAGACCCTCCTGTCCTTGTCGACTAACTCTTCTTTCGCCATTCCCGGACCAGTCCTGTCACCCCAGCTACAAGAGCCACGGAGAAGAGGGCCATCGGAAGAACGCTGCCGGCGAAGAAGAGCCCGACGGAAGCCGCGTGGACCTTGAAGGCTGTCCCCTTGGCTGAAACCCCGATGTTCCCTACCCACAGATACCCAAAACCCCAGGCCAGAGGAACAAGCCAGAGCGGAGGGAACCTCCAGAGCGATCGCTGTTGATGAAGCGCTGGTACCCCGATGTACAGGGAGCCGAAGAAGAAGAGCATCGAGCAAGCGTGAACGAAAGCACTCATCATGAAGAGTCCTACCACCCCACCCAACCACGAGTCCAGACTCGATTCTCATCCCCCTCATCCGGTAGAGTCAGCCCACCATGACCCAGACACTTCAGCACTGCTTCAAACAGAACGAACCCATCCCTGAAGTCCCAGCCAGGTACATCCAGGAAGCCGTCGAAATGGGCGGGCCCATGGAGATCCTCACGGAGATGATGAACCGCCTGCACGACAAGCGCATGGCGTGGGCCGTTGTCCTCCGGGTGAAGTCGTTCTTCCCAGCTCTCGAGTGGCCAGAAGTTGCCTTGCTCGCCAGCCGAGACCCGGACGACCCTGATGGCTGGTTCATCGACCCGAGACTCTTCGTCGCAGCAGCCCTCTGCCCCCTGATGGCTGGAGGAGAGTTCGACAAACCCACCTTCATAAGCCATATCGATCACGCCATCACGGGCAGCATCGACCTGGATACCGGAGAACTCATCGTCAACGACCCCGCAGCCTTTGTCCCTGTCGAGCCCTCGATGTTCCTGGACTTC
>Ga0172379_10008652_pt1 | contig 12768 bp, 11 predicted proteins | sample GrowelOW334metaG_FD_119756 | JGI IMG/M metagenome (GOLD analysis project Ga0172379, IMG submission 119756) | Groundwater microbial communities from an aquifer near a municipal landfill in Southern Ontario, Canada - Groundwater well OW334 metaG | ecosystem: Environmental > Aquatic > Deep... | reverse complement strand
TCGTATCTTAGCGCTTCAGCCGGGTCAAGTTTGGCGCCGCGCTTGGCCGGGAGATAGCCGGATACTATGCCGACCACAAATGTGAAAACCAAGATCGCAAAAAGGCCGAAATAGTCTAGTGAACCGAAAGAAAAGAGGCCGCTAAATCCCAAGGAAGAAGCAATGAGGCCCATCACGTAAGCGAAAGCGATTCCAAATAGCGTGCCGATGGTCCCGCCGATGAGGCCTATCATTCCAGATTCAATCAAAAACAGAGAAAGTATAGCGCCGCTCGGCGCGCCGATGGCTTTCATAATGCCGATTTGTTTGGTTCGCTCCAATACGCTGGTGTAAGTGGAATTCATAATGCCGACCGCGCCGACCAAAAGCGAGATAAGGCCTATGGCCATAAATACCAGTTCAATTATTGAAAGAATGTTGCCGGTCAGGCGGTCTATTTTTTCCGGCGTCAGGATGGCGAAATCCCTGACTACTTTTTGGTTTGCCAGTTCCGCCCGTATTTGTTTTGAGACGAGGTTTATGTCCGCTCCGGGCAGGATTTTTGCCATCGCTGTGATCGCGCCTTGTTTTGAGCCGGTCAGCATATGCAGGTCTTTCAGGGAAATATAGAGGGAATTGTCGTCATCCTGAACGCCGATTTTGGAAATAATGCCGGCGACTCTCATTCGTTTGCCTTTGACAATCAAGTCATCGCCGACGCTGATTTCATCCTTGAACATTTTGGTGGCCACCAAGAAACCCACGACTGTCATTCCAGAATCTTCTCCGGTCGGCCAAGCACCTTTCGCGAGCTTAATGCCCTGCGAAGACTCAAAAAGCCCTCTGATGCCCTCCCATGGCCCGCCGTGTATCATTGTGGTTTTTTTCTCGCCGGCGAAGTCAACGTTCAGAGAAGCGATGTCCATCGGCACCACATAATCAACTCCGCTGATTTTTTCCAGATTGTACAAATCGTTTTCCCTGAAACGTTCTCCGCCGACCAGACTGGTGAAGGGATTGGTTTCTTTGCCGGGCATTATGATTACATAATCAGAGCCGAACATCTGAAGCATCCGGCTTACCATTCCCTTGATGCCACTGCCCAAAGAAAGGATGGTTACCACGAGCATCACTCCGATAACCACGCCGGTTACCGTAAGCCAGCTTCGGATCGGCCGAAATCTCAGGGCTTTTATGGTCAGGATAAAAAAATTTTTAATCATAAGAACTAGATAGTGGATAGGTTCTAAGAATTACTCGGTATAAATTTTCTGGTGAATTCTTTGGTCGCGCATTGTTTCTCCGTCTTTCAAAACAACCACTTCTTCGGCCCGATCGGCGATATCGGTATCGTGGGTAACGATGATCAAAGTTTTCCCGGATTTCCTTCGTAGCTCTATCAGCATTTCCAAAATTTCATTTCCGGTTTTGGAATCAAGATTGCCGGTCGGTTCGTCGCCGATGATTATTTCCGGGTCGTTCGCCAATGCCCTGAGGAGCGCCACCCTCTGTTGTTCGCCGCCGGACAGCTCCATCGGCCTGTGATTGATGCGGTGGGACAGGCCGACTTTGTTGATCTTTTGCAACATTTCGCTTTCATTCACTTTGCCGCCGGAAAAAATCACCGGCATTCCAATATTGTCATAAACGGATAACCAAGGGATCAGGTTGTATTGCTGGAACACAAAGCCGAACGTTTTTGAACGAAGCAGCGCGCTTTCCTCGTCGCTCATTTTCAAGGCCTCTTTGCCTTTGATGAAGACGCCACCCTCGGTCGGTCGATCAAGCAGCCCGATCATATTAAGCAGAGTGCTTTTGCCGGAACCGCTGGCCCCGATTATGGCTACAAAATCTCCCTTCCATATGTTCAGATTGACGTTGCGCAGAACTTCGGTTTTGCTCCCGCCGGCAAAACTGAAAGTTTTACAGACTCCCCGGAGTTTGATTATCGGGTCGCCCTCAAATTTTCCGGGATTATCTTTAAATCTTTTGGCGCAACCCTCGCCGCAGAAAAAATAATCTTTGCCGTCGTAAGTTTCCTTGCTTAAGTCAGGATAATTGTCCAAATACATCCCGCAAACGAGGTCAAATCTATTTTTAGAGTCCGGAGCGGTTTCCATATTTAAGTAAGAGTCTATTTAATCAGCCGAAATTACCACTTCATCTCCAACATTAAGGCCGGACAATATCTCCACCGACTCTCCGTCAGAAATACCGGTAGTGACCAAAACCTCCTCCTGTTTGGAGTTTTTCAGCGTTTTGACGTATTCCTTGCCGTCTTTTTTGTAAACGGCCAGTTTGGAAGTCGTCAGAACCGCTGTTTTCGTTATGACGTCAACTTTTATGTCGCTGCTCATACCTGAACGAATTCCGTCAGCGGGGGAGTCAATGGAAAAATTGACCCGATAATAAGTGTCGCCGTCTTTATCCAGTTCTTCCGGATCTATTGACAAAACTTTTCCGGAAAAAATTTGTTTTGGAAAAGCGTCAAACAAAACGGTTATCGGCTGGCCGGGATTTATCTTTACCACATCCAGTTCGGAAACATCAGCTTCAATCTGTTTTCCGGAAGCCGCCAGAGAAACAACCGTTTCTCCAGTAACCGCAATCTCGCCGTTTTGGAGCCAAATTTTTTTTATTATACCGTCCGCCGGAGCGTAAATCGTGGAGCGGGCGATTTTTTCCTTCATACTTTCCAGATCGCTTTGGGCTTTTGCAATGTCCGCTTCGGCGGAAGCGATATCCTCCGGCCGGTTACCTGCCAGTTTGAGTGACAGCTCTTGTCGCGCCAAGTCAAAATCTGAACCGGCTGATTGCCAGTTTTCCGCCGCGGACGTGAGGTTGGCGATAGCGGCATTGACATTTACCCGGGCCGCCGCTACTCCGCTTTTCCAAGTGCTGAGGTCGGCGGCTGAAACGGAAGAGTTGGCGGTCGATTTGTTCAAAGCGAGAGCTAAATCTCCCAAAAAATTTCTCACGCTTTCAAGATTGTCGGTGGCTGTTTTGATAGCGTCCGAAAGATTTTCTTCCTGATTCAGGGCGTTTACCAAAATACCCCAGTCATTTAGTGTTTGCTCAATAGCCGCTCTTTCGGATTCAACCAAAGATCTGAGGGAGCTGTCTGAGACGGTAAAAGAAAGACTCGGGGAAGTTGACCGGGGATTGTTAATTACAACATCAGCGTCGGTTCTTACGGCATTATCGGAAACCGTGTAGGAATTGGAAAGAGTATCCGCTATTTTTCGTCTGGCATCCGAAAGGGAGGTCTCGGCATTTTTGACTTTTGTCTCCGACACGGCAATGTCTTCTTTGGTGTAGCCGGCCAGTAATTTTCCCAAGCCGGCTTTCTTTCCTGTCAAAACCGCTTCCAGGCTTCTGGCTTCAGATTCTTTTTCTTTTAGATCAAGACGAATAATCGGTTCCCCAGACTTGATCGCTTGACCCTTGGAGACGAAAATTTTTCCTATTTTCCCGGATTCATCAAAGCCCAAATCAAATTCCGTCTTGGCGGCGATTTTACCTCTGACTTTTACCGATTCAGTGATGTCGCTTTGTTTAACTTCGGAGGTCAGAGCTTTTTGTTCCGCGCTTTTGAAATACTTTACGTAAAGCCAGACTGAAATTGTGCCGACTCCGATGAAAACCGCTAAGAATATCAGGTAGGAGATTTTCCGCATAGGTTTCATTGTACAACTGGTTAGGAGTTTGTTCAATATACTGTTCAGTGCCCGATTGCGGCGCAAAAAATTTTTCTGGCTCCGGAACGCAACAAAGTTTTCCGCGCTTCTTCAAAGGTGGCGCCGGTAGTCGTTACATCGTCAATCAGAATGATGTTTCTGCCTGAAACTTTTTCCGGCGAGGCAACGAAAGAATTTTTGAGGTTCGCCAGTCTGGCGGTCCGGTTTTTGCCGGTCTGACTTTCCGTTTCCTCTATTTTTTTAAGGGCTGAGAAATCTGTTTCAAAAAAACGTCCATTGTCCATTTTCTCAAGAGCTTTTGCCAAAAGCTCGCATTGATTAAACCCACGTTTCCGACGTTTTGAGTCGGAAATTGGAATTGGCACAAGCAGGGGATTTTCAAAATTTTCCGCCATTTTTCGTTCAGTCAGTTCAGGGATGAGTTCTTCGTAAAGGCACTCCGCCAGCAGGCCGGTAATTTTTCGGTTGCCTCTGTATTTGAGTTCCCAAACGGCCGTTTTGACCAGCGGATGTCTGTAACTAAAAATTGCCACGGTTTCATGGCCGGGGTTTTGGATTATTTGAGAAACAGATTGCCTGAAGATGTCGGCGTTCATCTCTTCAATCATTTTCAGATTTTTTGATCGTGGTAGCAGAAAATCCAGCAATAAATTAAAAATCTTTTTCATATTTGGTGTGTTATACTATTATAATCTTAAAGCCTGCGAATAAAACCGCAACGCGAGTATTTTCCCCTTTTTTTGATTATGGCAAATTTTTTTAAATCAATAACCGGATTATTCAGCAAAACAAGCGATAGCGTGCTCGGTATTGATATCGGTTCATCTTCAATAAAAGTCGTTCAGCTCAGGAAAACGGCCGGTCAGGCGATTCTTGAAACTTACGGTGAACTGGCTTTGGGACCTTATTCCGGTTTGGAAATTGGCCGGGCGACCCATCTGCCGGCGATTAAGCTGGCCGAGGCTTTAAATGATATTTTGCGCGAGTCAAACGTTACCACCAGAAAGTGCGGAGTCGCGGTGCCTTTGTCGGCCAGTATGGTTTCGGTGATTGAAATGCCGATTTTGGAATCATCCCAACTCGCGACGATGATTCCTTTGGAAGCTCGGAAGTATATTCCGGTTCCAATTTCAGAAGTAACTCTTGATTGGTGGGTGATTCCTCCAGACGAAACCCGGTCCAGTGTGCCTCAGGTTCCCGCTTCGCCTAATGGGGCCATCCAATCGGGACCATCCGCGGTTTCTCCTAATCCGCAGGCGCCGGTCAAATCCGATGTTTTGGTGGTTGCAATACACAATGAGGCGATTAACCGGTACCAAGATATTGTCAGGCAGACTTCTCTTGAGTCTACTTTTTTTGAAATTGAAATCTTCAGCACTATGCGCGCGGTTTTGGAGCAAGAAAACGCCACTGTGATGATTTTTGATTTTGGCGCCGGCGCGACGAAGCTGTACATAATTGACAGGGGAATAGTCAGAGTTTCTCATACTATAAATCGTGGTTCCCAAGAAATTACTTTGGGTATGGCCAGAGCCTTGAATATCCCCATAGCTGAAGCCGAAAACCTCAAGAGGAGTTTTGGACTTAATTACAAGCGTGAAGGCGCCGACATATCGCAGTTGATGTCAGCCACCTTGAATTTTGTTTTTTCGGAAGCCAACCGGGTGCTTTTGAATTTTGAACGAAAGTTTAACCGCCCGATTTCCAGTGTTGTTTTAACCGGCGGTGGCATCAATTTGAAGGGTTTTCTTGAAATGGCGACCGCAAGTTTCAGTGTGCCGGTTGTTGTGGCCGATCCATTCGCGAAACTTCGGGCCCCGGCATTTTTGGATCCGGTGCTGAAAGGCGCCGGGCCTGAATTCGCCGTGGCAATCGGCATCGCTTTGAGAAAACTTCAGGAAGTCGGTTAATTTACAAGAGCAATCCACACATAGGCACTGGAAGCAATTGGTATTATAATGATTGTTGAGCGTCAGTTACGGAGCATACTTTTAGTTTTCCTAAGCTCTAAATTAGACGCTACAAGCTGTTAGTTTTGTTCTATGGACACCAAATTTCAAACTTCGTTCATTCCCAAAAAAGCTTTGCCCGTCGCGGCCAGAAAACCAATCTCCGATTCGGTCAGTCCTTTTATGCTTGTCTCAGTGATAATATTCATATTAACGCTTGCCGCCTCTGGAGCTGTTTTTGCTTACAAAAAATTCCTCATAAGTTCCATTAAAGAAATGGATCAGCGTTTGGTTGAAGCTAAAAACTCTTTTGAGCCTGAATTTATCAACACGGTTGACCGGTTGAGCAAACGCATTGAAGCTTCCAAAAAAATTCTAGCGGCTCACACGGCAATTTCTCCGGTGTTTGAATTTTTGGAGAGTGACACCTTGGCTGCCGTCAGGTTCAACGATTTTTCCTATGAACTGAAAGACGCTGGAGTAAGTTCCATTTCTTTATCTGGCGAGGCGAGGAATTTTAGCGCCGTCGCTTTGCAGTCTGACATTTTTGGCAAGGAGAAATTCGTGAAATCTCCGGTTTTTTCCGACCTTAATCCCAATACAGATGGTAATGTCGCTTTCAAGTTTAACGCCACTTTGGATCCGACCCTCATCTCTTACCAGAAAAATCTTATTTCGGCTAAAGCCGACGGTACATCACAATGAGCAATGTCATACCAGTCATTCTAATAATTGCGTCCGTCGGAATGTTTTTGGGCTACATCAATCCGACCTATACTTCGGCGACCGGAAGTCTCGATTCCAATGAAAAAAGCATCAAGGAATTGCAATCGGAGAAACAGGATTATACCGACGCCTTGGGCAGGACCCGCGAAATTGAGCTTGCCAGAAGTAATTTACTTCAGAAACTCAACAATTTAAGCGAAAATGATAAGGAAAAAATCGCGAAAATCCTGCCGGACCACATTGACGCCGTCAGACTTATAATTGACATTGAAAATATCGCGGCGAAGTACGGTATGTCGCTTTCAAAAATTGTGCTTACGGCTTCGGGAGATGTCTCTAAAAAGCAAACCGCTGTGTCGAGTGAGGGCGGAGCCGATTTTGGGACTCTGGCCGTCGGCCCGGACAGTTCGGCTTACGGTTCTGTCAAGCTGGGATTTTCTGTTGTCGGCACTTACGATGATTTCATTTCCTTTTTGAAGGAAATGGAGAACAGCCTCCGTATTGTGGATATCACGTCACTTGCTTTTAACACCGGACGCGCCGCTTCTTCCGGCACGACCGTATCCGGTCAATCTCCGGCAAGTTTGGCTCTTTTAGACGCTTCGGGAATGTACTCATATTCCGTAACCATTCGCACTTATTATTTGAAATAAGCAGGCTTTTAAATTTAAGAAATATTATGGAATTCTTCAGCAAAAATAAAAAATTATTTATAATTGTCGGAATTTTTCTTGTGGCGGTTCTTTCATATTTTTTGTTTTTTTCCGGCGAACCCGAAGCGCCGATAACCAATTTTCCTATTGATCCGACGGCGGGCGGTTTAATTTCGGACATTTCGGCCAGTCCCTCCAATTCCGTTGTCGGAATGGAACTTTTGGCAATGCTCGCGAAGCTCCAGTCAATTTCTCTTGATACATCTTTTTTTACTGACGAAATTTTTTTGAGCTTGGAAGATAAAAGCCGGCCGATTCAGCCGGAGCCCTTAGGGGCGGCTGTCGGGCGGCAGAATCCATTTTACGGTTTTGCCGGAACCGATGGATTGTATGTCCCGACCCAGCCGGGAGTAGGAGGTTCTAATTGATTTAAAAAATTTACACTATGAGCATTTTGGACATACTTGTGGACAAGGGCTTTATCAAACGTGATGAGATCGCGAAGATAAAGGAAGAGGCGGCGAAAAGCGGCCGTGATTTGGATGAAGTTTTGAAGGCGCACGGTGTGAGCCCGGAAGACATTGTTGCAAGCAAGGCCGAATATTTGGGCATTCCGTTCAAAAGTTTGGAAGGCTATGATGTTCCCGCGGATATTCTGAAATATGTTCCGGAGGAATCAGCCACTTATTATAAGTTTGTCCCGATAGGCCTCAAGGACGAGGTTTTGGAAGTTGGTGTCGTGGATCCGGACAATATAGAAGCCAGAGACGCTATCAACTTCATTTCCACGAAGGTGGATTTCCCATTCAAGCTGTTTTTGATTTCTGAATCCGATTTCAACAAAGTTATTGAATCCTACAAAGGCCTTTCCAATGAAGTAACCAAGGCTTTGTCGGAACTGGAGACCGAGCTTTCTTCGGCGGAAGGCGTGGAATTTACGAAAGACAAAGGTGAAACCGAGGTAACGGATATGCGTATAGTGGAGGACGCGCCGGTTACTAAAATTGTCGCCACCATTCTTCATTACGCCACCGAAGGCGAGGCTTCGGATATTCACATTGAACCGATGGGGGAGAAGGTCAGGGTCCGTTTTCGGGTTGACGGTGTTTTGAATACCAGTTTGATTTTGCCGATTAAAGTGCATTCAGCGGTAGTGGCGAGGATTAAAATTTTGTGCAATATGCGTTTGGACGAAAGACGTAAACCACAAGACGGCCGGTTTAGCGCCAAGATTGAAGGCCGAAAGATTGATTTTCGTGTTTCCACTTTTCCGATTTATTACGGAGAGAAAGTGGTGATGAGAATTTTGGATTCTCAGAAGGGGGTCAATCCGCTGGACAAAATGGGTCTATCGGAAAAAAATTTGAAACTTGTCAGGGACGCTATCAAGAGTCCTTATGGTCTTATTCTCATATCCGGTCCGACCGGTTCCGGAAAATCAACCACCCTGTATTCAATGTTAAACGAGGTTGATCGTGAGCAAAAGAATGTTTTATCTCTGGAAGACCCGGTTGAGTACAACATTCCAGGTATGAACCAGTCGCAGATGCGACCAGAAATCGGTTATAATTTTGCCAACGGACTTCGCACAACTCTTCGTCAGGACCCGGATATTATAATGGTCGGAGAAATTCGCGATAAGGAGACGGCCCAGTTGGCGGTTCAGGCCGCTTTGACCGGCCACTTGGTGCTTTCAACGATTCACACTAATAACGCCACCGGTGTTATTCCGAGACTTATTGATATGGGAGTTGATCCGTATCTTATCGCTCCAACCTTGATTTTGGCCATAGCTCAACGATTAGTGAAGACGATGTGTCCTGGTACCGGCAAGGCGGTGCCGATTGATGGGAGTATTAAAGTGATGATTGAAAAAGGTTTTGAAGATTTGCCGCACGAATTTCGGAAGGACTTGCCGGTTGCCAAAGTGGTTTATGAGATTGAACCTACGGCCGATTGTCCGAAAGGCACCCGTGGCCGGACGGCGGTGTTTGAAATCCTGAAAATGTCCAAAGAGCTTGAAGCGGTGATTTTGAAGAATCCGGTTGAAGCTGATTTGCTTCGAGTGGCCAGATTACAAGGAATGTTGACCTTAAAGGAAGACGCGCTTGTGAAAGCTTTCAATCGGGAGATACCGATTGAGGAGGTAAACAGGTTGTAAAGTTAAACATACTAATATACTAATGATACTAATTATACTTATGTCCGAACAAGTTCGGGTCGGTCTAGGACGAATAACTACGAATAAAACACCCCGTGTTCGCATACTGGGTCGCATCGGCCCGAACCACAGAGGTTAACGTCCTGTGGTTCTGTAGTCTTGGCATTACGGAAATTTTCAATTCAGTCAGTGTTTTATTATAAAAATCATTTTTAAAATTCAAAAAATTTGGTATCATATAATGTATAACCGATATGGAAAATAAAGGGAAAAAAATTCTCATTGTTGATGACGACCGGTTTCTTTTGAATATGTATTCAATAAAGTTCAAGAGTTTCGGTTTTGAAGTTGATACCGCCGCCGGCGGACAGGAAGCTTTGAATAAATTGCGCGACGGGGCGGCGCCGGATATTTTACTTATGGATGTTGTGATGCCGGCGATGGACGGTATCACTCTTTTGGAGAGAATTCGGAAAGAAAAATTCGTGCCGAATGCCACGGTAATAGTTTTAAGCAATCAAAACCAGCCGGCCGACATAGAGAAAGCCAAAAATCTGGGAATTTCCAGTTACATAGTAAAAGCCAATATGATTCCATCGGAAGTGGTGAAAGAAATCACTAAAGTTATCCAAGCCTAACGGTTTAAATTTTATGTCCATTGATTATAAAAAAGAACTGGATGAGTTGGTGGAGTATGTTATTAAAGAAGGGGCGTCCGACCTCCATTTTTCGGAGGGAAGACAGCCATCTATCCGCATTTCCGGCTCTTTGATCCCTTTGGTAAAAAAACCAAAGCTTGGAGCGGCCGAAGTCAACGGTTTTTTGGAACATTTGTTAGTCCCGGACGATAAGAAGGTTTTTTTTGAACAGCGGGAAATTGATTTTTCTTACGCTTACAAGGATATGGCTCGTTTTAGAGGCAATGGTTTTTTCCAGCAGGGACGCGTTTCCGTGGCGCTTCGGCTCATACCAAAGAAAATCAAGAATTTCGCCGAGTTGGCTTTACCGCCGATTCTTGAAGTATTTGCTCAGAAGCATCAGGGATTTTTTCTGGTGGTGGGACCTATCGGTCATGGAAAAACCACCACTCTGGCCGCGATGGTGGAATATATCAATCAAACCCGTTCCGAACACATTATGACCATTGAAGATCCGATTGAGTATGTTTACGAACAGCAGATGTCAATTGTGGATCAGCGGGAAGTTCGGGTGGACACTCAGGATTTTCGCACCGCTTTGGGTAGTGTTTTCCGTGAAGACGTTAACGTTTTGATGATTGGAGAAATGCGTGATATTGAGACCATTTCTACGGCTGTTACAGCCGCCGAGACCGGCCACTTAGTGCTTTCAACTTTGCATACCAATAACGCGTCCCAAACCATAGATCGAATTATTGATACTTTCCCGGCCGGTCAGCAGGACCAAATTCGGATTCAATTATCAGGCAGTTTGTCCGGCATATTTTCTCAGCGTTTAATTCCAAGAATTTCCGGCGGTTTAGTGCCTGCTTATGAGCTTTTGATAAACAATAACGCCGTTTCAAACCTGATTCGGGACAAGCGCACCCATGAGATTGATTCCGTGATTGAAACCGGCCTTGGTAACGGAATGATTGATATGAACAGAACACTGGCCGGTTTGGTAAGGGACGGAGAGATTACGGTGGAGAATGCGTTGCTTTATTCACTGAACCCGAAGACGCTGGAGAGGTTCATTTGAGGCTGGCGCCATACCAATATACGAATTGATACGAATCTACGAATAGCTACGAATAAAGTGCACCGCGAATTAGTAGTCATTCGTAGATCGGTATAATTAGCAGATTAGTATATTTATTTTATCTTGTTTGTATAAGGTTAGTATGGTTCGTAACATTCGTATGTTGGTATATTAAATTATGCTCTTCAACTACCAAGCCATTGATGTCCACGGTCAAAGTCTCAACGGGTCAATTGAGGCTATTTCGGTTGAAGTGGCAATTACTTCTCTCCAACAGCGCGGTTTTGTCATTTCCTCAATCACTCCGTCCGGTTCCAATTCGGTTCTTGCGAAAAAATTCAGCTTTTTCGGCGGTGTCAGGAACAAGGACATAGTCTTGTTATCAAGACAACTGGCAACTCTTTTCCAGGCCCAAGTTTCCGCTTTGAAAATTTTTCGGCTTCTCGCCGGAGAGTCCGACAGACCGGTTTTGAGGGATACGCTTCTGGCTGTATCGGACGATTTACAAGGTGGCAGTTCCATTTCTGACGCTTTGGCAAAGCATCCGGCCGCGTTTTCAAATTTTTACGTCAATATGGTTAAGGCTGGTGAGGAAGCCGGCAAACTGGATGAGACTTTCGGTTATCTGGCCGATTACTTGGAACGTTCTTACGAGGTTATTTCAAAAGCCAGGAACGCTATGATTTACCCGGCTTTCGTTATGACGGCTTTCGTGGCCGTGATGGTTCTTATGATGGTTGTGGTTATTCCGAATTTAAGTTCAATTCTAACCGATTCCGGTCAAGCCATACCGGTCTATACCCAAGTAGTCATAGGTATAAGTAATTTTTTTGTGCACTACGGCATTTTTCTTCTGGTGGCGCTTATTGTCGGCGGCTTTTTCTTTTGGAAATGGTCTAAAACTCCCCAGGGAACATATGCTGTTGACCGCTTTAAGATAACCGCGCCTTTTATCGGAAATTTGTTCAATAAGCTGTATCTTTCTAGAATTGCGGACAATATGAACACCTTGCTCTTATCGGCCATTCCTATAATCAAGACGCTTGAAATAACGGCTTCTGTCGTTGACAACGCGGTTTATAAAGCGGTTCTCAATAATGCCATTGAAGAAGTCAGAGCCGGTAAGGCGGTTTCGGAATCGCTGTCATCGCGGAAAGAAATACCGGGCATAATGGTTCAAATGATGAAAGTCGGCGAAGAATCAGGCGAGCTTGGCAATATCTTGAAAACTCTTGCCAGATTTTATACCAAGGAAGTGACAAATGCCGTCGATGCTCTGATCGGATTGATTGAGCCGGCGATGGTTATAATGCTCGGTCTTGGCGTAGGATTCCTTTTGGCTTCCATTCTCATCCCGATTTACAACATTTCCGGCGGACAGTGATAATTTTTTCTAAAAATTTGTTGGAACCCTATTTTTTTGAGATTCTTATCTCAAAATCCAAAGCGAGGTCAATTCTTTTTTAAAGCATTGCGGGAAGCAATTGGAAATTAAAGAGCTGAACAGAAAAACGAAGTTGGCTTCAGGAGCGAAGCGACTTATGAGTTTTTCGTGGTGAAGCGATTATAATTTCCTTATTGCTGAAGCACGCTTTAAAAAGGAATTGGCCGAGCGCCACTTATCCACACCCTCTTTTAAACCTCAATCCGTTGGAGTATAATAGTGTTTGGCAAATAAAAGCTACTCTTGAAAGGGAGGGGCGGTCGAATGAATAATTTATTAAGTTATCAATTTATTAAAGTTATAAAAATGCAAAAATCAAAAGGTTTTACATTGATTGAACTTTTGGTGGTTATCGCGATTATCGGTATCTTGTCTTCAGTTGTTTTGACCAGCTTAAATGGCGCTAGGACAAAGGCTAAGGCCGCGGCTTTCAAGGCGG
>Ga0172379_10008651_pt1 | contig 12768 bp, 8 predicted proteins | sample GrowelOW334metaG_FD_119756 | JGI IMG/M metagenome (GOLD analysis project Ga0172379, IMG submission 119756) | Groundwater microbial communities from an aquifer near a municipal landfill in Southern Ontario, Canada - Groundwater well OW334 metaG | ecosystem: Environmental > Aquatic > Deep... | reverse complement strand
CCTGAAATTGTCTTTGCCGAGATACCCGCTGAATATGTGGCCACCCGTTGGTCCTCGATGAAAGATCGTCTTCTTGCGAGCATACCGGCGAACACTGATCTATGCCTGGTGGGGGCTGGAATCGGCGCCCTGCCCGTATGCGTGGATACGGCAACAGCCTTTTCCATCCCCGTGATTGATGCCGGCCATGTCTTTAACATGATGAACGACCGGGTGGATAAATCGAACGGGGCGAGACTCTATACGCAATATAGTCATTAAGCGTCGGCAATATTAGCAAATATGGATCCTCTTAAAAAATACCGGCGTCAATTCCGTACCTGGCGCAATGACCGGCGCCTGCAACGGGAGCAGGAATTTTACAAGCAACAGTTTGAGGCTCGCCGGCTCGTCTTGCCTGACGAAGAGGCCGTCCATCGTCATATCAGGGACAAATTTCCTCTTCTGAAGCCCAAAAAAAAGGGTTCTCTACAGATCCTCGCCGTCTATCACAACTATAACTGGGAAAATGAGTCCCTGCGGCCATCACTGGAAAAATTCGGCCCCGTCCGGCATTATGACTGGGGCGACCGATTCAACCATCAGCAGGAGCAGGAATGGCATCGGTCGGTAAAAGAAGACATGAATCGGGATTTGCTGGACTGGGCAGCAAGAAATACGGGAGAGGTGAAAGCCGACGTCATTTTCTCTTATCTGTCCGGCGAATTGATCAGCCCCGAAACAGTCCGTCAGTTATCCTGCCTGGGTATTCCCATGATAAATATCGCCCTGAACGACAAGGAACATTTTGTCGGCAAGATCCGCAACGGCATATCTATGGGCAACCGTGATATCTGCCGCTGGTTTAGCCTTTCCTGGACCAGCACGGAAGACGCCCTGAAGAAATACTACATCGAAGGCGCCGTTCCTATTTATCTCCCCGAAGGGGCCAACCCGGAACTTCATCGCCCTCATGACCTTGAAAAAACCATCCCCGTGTCTTTTGTGGGGCAATGTTACGGCAATCGCCCGGAGATCATCGCCCGTCTTCAGGAAGCAGGCATCTACGTCGAAGCTTACGGCGCCGGCTGGCCTAACGGCCCGCTATCCACGGAAGACATGGTGCGTCTCTATTCAAAAAGCCGGATCAACCTCGGCTTTGGCGGCGTCATCGGTTTCTCGGATGCTTACTGCCTCAAAGGGCGAGACTTCGAGATTCCCATGAGCGGCGGGCTCTATCTTACCGAGCATCATCCGGAGCTGGAGCGGGTTTATGAAATCGGGAAAGAAATCGTGTCCTATACGGATTTTGAAGACCTTGTCAAAAAGATCCGGTATCTTCTGGGCAACCCCGAAGAGGCGGAAAGGATCAGGCAGCGAGGTTTCGAGCGAGCCCACCGGGACCATTCCTGGGAGATGCGCTTCGAAAAAATATTCGCCTTTATTGGATTAATTTAGGGCAACCGAGGTAGTCGTAAAACCATTCGTCATCCCCGAATGCCTCTATCGGAGATATGGTTTCTCAAGAGTTATAACCAGATTCCCGCTCAGAATCATTGCGGGAATGACAGAATGGGGCGTTTTGCAATTACCTCTATCGTCCTTTCAGACGCGCCCCGTTCAAGGTGTTCTGCAACAGCATGGCGATGGTCATCGGGCCGACCCCTCCCGGGACAGGGGTGATATGAGAGGCCTGGGAGGCGACTTCCGCGAAGGCGACGTCCCCGACCAGACGACCGTCAGGTAAGCGATTCATACCGACATCGATCACGACAGCACCCTCCTTGACCATCTCTCCCCGAATCATCTCAGGATTTCCAGCGGCAGCCACAAGGATATCAGCTCGCCGGGTTATCTCCGGAAGATTGCGCGTCCGGGTATGGCAGACGGTGATGGTGGCATGGCGGGCCAGGAGGAGCAGGGCCAGGGGTTTCCCGACGATATTGCTCCGACCAACGATCACAGCTTCTTTCCCTTCAATGGCGATGCCGGTCCGGTCAAGGAGTTCGATGATGCCTTGGGGCGTGCAAGCGACATGGCCGGGATTACCGGCCACAAGACGGCCCACATTCACGGGATGGAAGCCGTCCACATCCTTTTGCGGGGCAATCGCCTCAATGACCGCCTGGGAGCGGATATGGCGGGGCAAAGGCAATTGAACGAGGATGCCGTGAATGGCCGGATCTTCATTCAATTGCCTAATGATCTCCAAAAGCTCTTTCTCTTCCGCATTTTCAGGCAATCTGAACTCCCGGGACAGGAACCCGACCTCTTCACAGCACTTGCCTTTGCGCCGGACGTAGATCTGGGAGGCCGGATCCGCGCCGACCAACACCACGGCCAGACCGGGCGTCACGCCCGTCTTCTCCCGCAATATCACGGCTTGCTTGCGAATCTCCTCCCGGATCACCCGGGATATTTCATTGCCGTTGATAATTTCAGCCAAAAGATTATTTTACCTTGTACCACATCTGGGTGCGACCGATGAGGGAGAAACCGATAAAACCTCTGACCTTCATCTGGCTACCACCCTCAATAACTTCCATCTTGCATTTGTAAACCTTGCCGTCATTGGGATCCATAATGGTACCGCCGGTGTATTCATCCCCATCTGCCGCCAGCCCCTTAACGATTACCAGGCCAATCATGGGTTTGTTCTGGTCGGCGCCGGTACATTTTGTGCAGAGCTTGCTCGCCCCGCCGTCTCTCTCCTGAAGCAGCTGAACGATCTTTCCATAGATCTTACCGTTTGCTTCGTAAATCTCAACGATGGACTTCTCTTTTTTCGTTTTGTCGTCAATGGTCTTCCACTTTCCGACGGGCGAGCCCCCGGCAAGGGCTAAAGAGACGGAACAGAGAAAAATCAGGGTTACCAGCAACAATGTTCTTTTCATCAGTAAAACCTCCTCGAGATTTTTGTTCAATGCCCACAGGCAACTTATCCCTATATGAAATCGCTTTTATGATCAAGAAAAAAGACCATTCCCGGGATTGAAAAGGGAAAAGGCATGTGCTAAGGAAGATTAAATAAACTTGGCTCTTATATTAAAATCAGGGGGTACCAACTATATGAACCTGGGACAGATGCTGGAGGAATCAACGAAAAGATTCCCGGACAATATTGCCTTCATTCATGAAAAATGCCGCATGACTTATGTAGAATTCAACAGGGCTGCCAATGCCCTGGCCCATTATTTTCGCAGCCTGGGGATCGAGAAGGGGGACAAGATCGCCATCATGCTCCCCAATTGCCCGGAATTCATCATCTCCTATTTTGCCACCCAGAAAATCGGCGCCGTCGCCGTGACCCTGAACGTTCTTTCTACCCCCTACGAACTAAGGCATCTTATTGGAAACAGCGACGCGAAGCTCTTTATCACCCAGGGCGTCCTAGCGAAACGCTACGAAGAAATCAAGAACGATCTCCCCCTCTGTAAACATCTCCTGACCACGAACGGCATGGATACGGAATGCCCATACACCCAGGCCATCAAGGACAATCCTTCCGCCTGGGAGATGCCGGATATTGCCGAAGGCGACCCGGCAGTCATGATCTATACCTCCGGCCTGACGGGCCGGGCCCTGGGGGCCGTCCTGACCCATGGCAACCTGATGACGCAGGCAGTATTGTTCACGGAAACAGATTTTCAAGGCACTCCCGCAGAGCGAGGGCTGGCGGTGATACCTTTCTTTCATTCCTTCGGGGCTGCGGCAAATATGCTGGCCGTATTCTATATCGGCGGTAGTGTCGTCCTGATGGAACGCTTTACCCTGGAGAGCATCTTTGGCGCCATTGAAAGGGAAAAGGTCTCTTATATCGGCGCTGTGCCCCGGTTGTTTTTAGGGATGCTGTTTCACCAGGGAGGGGAAAAATACGATCTCAGCTCCCTGCGCTTCTGTGTCACCGGCGGTTCTGCCATCCCGATGGAATTTATCCAGCTCTTTCGGGAAAAATTCGGGACACCGCTGGTCGAGGGTTACGGTCTGACGGAAGCGTCGCCTATCTGCGTGATAACGAGGCTTACCTTGGAACAAAAACCGGGATCCATCGGGATACCCATTCCGGGGCTAGAGGTAATGATTGTCGATGACAACGGCGCCGGGCTACCCTTAGGAGAGATCGGCGAACTGATCGTCCGGGGGAAGAACGTCATGCCTGGCTACTACAAGGATGAAAAGGCCACCGCCGAGGTAATTCGCGGCGGCTGGCTCCATACGGGGGATCTGGCGAGGATCGATGGGGACGGCTATATTTTTCTCACCGGCCGGAAGAAGCGGATGATTATCACCAGCGGCTTCAATGTCTATCCCCTCGAAGTGGAAATTGTCCTGGCGATGCACCCGGCGGTGCAAACCGCCCGGGTGGAGAGCAAAGAGGATCTGATGCGGGGGGAAATCGTCAAGGCCCTGATCGTAAAGAAGCCTGGCGTGGAAGTGGACGACAAGGAAATCCTGAGACACTGCCGGGCCTATCTGTCTTCCTATAAACTCCCCCGGGAAATAGAATTTGTTACGTCCATCTGATTTGATATGGAAGGGGGCAGACCTTGAACAAGATCTGCCCCCGAGTTGTAAATTAGTTTCAGTTCCGAATAATTAAACAAGTGAGAACAACCCCATCCCCACCCTGACCCTCCCCTTGAAGAGGAGGGGACATTGCAGACTGTTCCTGCTTGCTGCACGTTACTTATTCCCTATTGTCTGTTGCCTGTTGCCTACTTCTTCCTTTTCGCCAGTTCTTCCGCCCGGAGCTCCTTGCGGAGGATCTTGCCGACATTTGTTTTCGGCAGCTCCTTGCGGAATTCGACCTCCGTGGGAAGCTTATAGGCGGCCAGTTTCGTCTTTCCGTATTCGATCATCTCTTCCTGGGTTGCCGTTTCGCCTTCCTTGAGAACAATGAAGAGTTTGACGTTCTCCCCCCGTTTGGCGTCGGGAATGCCTATAGAACAAGCCTCCTGGACTTTGGCATGTTCATAATAGACCTCATCGATATCCCGGGGATAAACGTTGAATCCTCCCGAAATGATCATATCCTTCTTCCGGTCAACGATATAGAAGTAACCATCCTCATCCATCGTGGCGATGTCGCCCGTGTACACCCAGCCGTCCTTGAGGGTGTTCGCCGTCTCCTCCGGCCTGCCCTTGTAACCCTTCATGATTTGGGGCCCTTTGACAATGAGTTCTCCCCGCTCACCCACGGGCATATCCGTAACGCCGTCTTCCAGATCAACGATGCGGCATTCCGTATCCGAGATAGGCAACCCGACGCTTCCTATCTTCCTGGCCCCACCGGCAAAGGGATTGACATGGGTCACCGGTGTGGTTTCCGTCATCCCGAAACCCTCGACAATTACGGCGCCGGTGGCCTTCTCGAACTCCTGGATCACCTCCACGGGCAGCGGCGCGCTTCCGGAGAAGGCGCCCTTGATGCAGCTCATGTCCGTTTTTTTCAGATCGGGATGATTGAGCATACCGATATACATCGTCGGCACCAAGGGGGCAAAAGTCGGCCGGAAGTTCCGGATTGCCTCGAGGAGCGGCTCGGGCTGGGGTCGGGGAACAAGAACCTGAGACCAGCCCATATAAATAGCAAAATTCATGGAGACAGAGAGACCAAAGACATGAAAGTAAGGCAAGGCGCCCAGCATGATCTCTTCCCCTTTAGCAAATTTTGGAAACCACGCACAAGCCTGCTGGACCTGTTTGCTCAGGTTGGCATGAGTCAGCATAACGCCCTTGGAAACGCCGGTCGTCCCCCCCGTGTATTGATACATGGCCACCTCGTCAAAGCTGTTCTTCACTGCCGGCGGGTTCGGGCCATATTTGGCAAGACATGCCTTCCATCCGTAAACGTCAGACGTAGCCGGGATATCGGCAAAAGGATATTTTTTCAGCCATCTTCCCAGGACGCGTTTAAGCGTCGGCAGGTAGTCGCCAATACAAGTATAAACGATTTGCTTTATCTTCGTCTTCGGACGGAGGGCGATCATCCGGGGGGTCAAAACGTCGAGGGTAATCAGAACCTTGGAACCGGAGTCGTTGAACTGGTGTTCCAGTTCCGGATCGGAATAAAGGGGGTTGTTCATGACGGCCAAGGCGCCGATCTTCAGGATGGCAAAGTAGGCCGCTACACAAGGGATGATATTGGGCAGGAGCAAAGCGACGGCGTCCCCCTTTTTGACGCCAAAGTCGGTAAGACAGGTCGCAAACCGGTCCACCATGTCTTTTAACTCCCGGAAACTGATCGTCGTCCCCTGAAAAATCAGCGCCGGCCTCTCCGCAAACTGTTTTGCAGTCCGGTCCAGGATTTCCGGCATACAGAGATCCTCATAGACCAAAGTTTCAGGAACGCCCTTTTCATAGGATTTAAGCCACGGCTTTTTCAAATAGATACTTTCTTCCGCCATACTCGCCATACTCCTTTCAGGAAAGTTATTGTTGATTTCTGCCTCATTCTCTGGACGCGTTTATAGCACAAAGAAGCCAATATGTGTAAAAAAAAGCCCCGGTTCATCCTTTCAGACAGAACCGGGGCACTTTTTCTGATAAGTTATATCCTTACGTTACGCTTGGCAGACCTCGACCGGGGCTTTTTCTTCTTCGAGACCCATGCCCTTCCAGACGATCTCAGCGAGATCCAGGGCGACTATTTCTTCTTCCTTACCGTGGAACTTGAGGCCATCGCTCATCATGGTCAGACAGAAGGGACATCCGACAGCGATGGTCTTGGCGCCGACATCGATGGCCTGCTTGGCCCGGGCGTCGTTGATGCGATCGCCGTGCTCTTCCATCCACATCCTGGCGCCGCCGGCACCGCAGCAGAAACTCTTCTCATGGTTTCGGTCCATCTCGACGAGACGGGCGCCGGGGATCGCCTTAATGATCCTCCGGGGCTGATCATAGAGCTGATTGTAACGGCCCAGGAAACAGGAATCATGGTAGGTAAAGCGGACATCGTCAACGGGGATCTTAATCTTGATCTTCCCTTTTTCAATAAGTTCCGCAATAATCTCAGTGTGGTGATACACTTCAAAATTGCCGCCGAAGTGGGGATAATCCTTCTTCAGGGCGTTGTAACCGTGGGGACAGGTGCAGATGATCTTCTTGACCCCATAGCCATTCATCACCTCGATGTTGGCCTGGGCCATCGTCTGATAGAGGTATTCGTTGCCGCCCCGCATCGCCGAATCACCGCAGCAGCTCTCTTCCGTGCCCAGGATGCCGAAGCTGACGCCGGCCGTCTGGAGGATCTTGGCCAGGGCTACGGAGACCTTCTTGCCCCGGTCATCAAATGAACCGGCGCAACCTACATAGAATAGATATTCTACATTGGGATCTTCGGCAAGGGTCTTCACGCCGAGTTCCTTACCCCAGTCGGCGCGGAGATGGGCGCCAATGCCCCAGGGATTGGAGTTATTTTCCATATTCCGGTAGGTAAGCTGCAACTCCGGAGCAAAATCCGCTTCCATGAGGACCTTGAACTGCCGCATGCCGATGATCTTGGGCACATGCTCGATTGCTGCCGAGCAGTTTTCCATGCAGTACATGCAGTTGGTGCAGGCCCAGAGTTCATCGAGCTCAACGACTTCGCCGACCATGGCCTTCTCTGTCGGTTCCGGGCCTTTGGGCAGATTTTCATCGACAATCCTATCCGCCTTGTCCAGCCACGCAAAGAGAGCCTTCAGCTTCGGATTGATATTTGCCGCGCCCTCGCCGGAGGCTATGAGTTGCTCTTTTCTGGACGCGACAGCGCCGGGGGCCTTCTCAAGCCAGTAGTTCTTAAGATCCTGAACCAACTTCTTCGGAGACAGGGGCTTACCGGTCAGATACGCAGGGCAGCCGTCCTGGCACCGTCCGCAGCGGGTACAAGCGTCGGAATCAAAGATCTGCTTCCAGGTGAATTCTTCAATGGTTCCCACGCCAAAGGACTCGGCGTTCTCGAAATCCTTGATCGGCTCCAACTGGCCGATGGGCTTCCGGGTTGCCATGAAGTAGTTGGCCGGGGTAGTTATAATGTGCATTAATCTTGAATAAGGAATATAGGCGATAAATCCTAGGGCAAACGCCGTGTGGATCCACCAGGCCCATTTGTGCATCGCTTTCGCGGCCTCCGGACTGACGCCGGTAAAGGCCTTGGCAAGGGTCCAGCCCACGAAGGACCATACTTCCCAAGGCGTCTGCTGCCAGGTCACGCTGATGCGCAGAGCTTCGATGATAAAGCCCGTAACGATAATCCCGGCAATGAGGAGCAGGACGATCGCGTCGTCGGGCCGGTTATCCGGTTCCCCTTTATAACCGAGGCGATCCGGTTTCGTGAGATAACGCCTGTCCAGGGCCATAAGCACACCGCCCAGTACGGCCAATCCGAACAGGTCCATCAGAAAAGAAAAGAACAGATAGAACTTCCCGACGAGAAACGGCACGCCCAAGGGCTCGGCCACATGAAACTCCGTGGCGTCAAAGGCGGCTCCGAAAAAGAGTACGACAAAACCAAAAAATATCAAGCCATGCATGACGCCCGGATAGGGATCAGACCACGTTTTGATCTGGAGCAGCCCATTTTTCAGCAGCGCTTTAATCCGTTCATTTCTGTCATCCGTTCGGTCCTCGGGTTTGCCGATCGCTGTCCACATGAGCCAGCGCCGATAAACCCCATAGGCAAAGATGGCCATGGCGACAAAGGTCAACATGAACAGGATGGGTTCGAAATGCTCGGCATTCCAGAAAACCTCCCTGCCTTCATGGCCTATCGAAAAAGTTGATAGCTCCATACATCCTCCCTGACTCGTGACCGGGGAAGCTCACCAGCTTCACCGCCGGTTGATCTTCCCAAGTCTCGCGACATATGTTTTACAATGAAAAAACCGGGAACGGCTTTGAGGCCGCTCCCGGTTCTGGTGTTTAAGCCAACAGCTTCTTGACTTCCTGGGTCAGCGCGGGAACAACCTTGAAGAGGTCGTCCACGATACCATAATCCGCCCTCGCAAAGATCGGGGCCTCGGCATCCTTGTTGATCGCCACGATATATTTGGAGGAGCTCATCCCGGCCAGATGCTGGATAGCGCCGGAAATACCGCAGGCGATGTAGAGGTTCGGGGAAACGACCTTGCCGGTTTGACCGACCTGATCGGACTGGGGACGCCAGCCGGCGTCAACTGCCGCTCGGGAGGCGCCAACGGCGGCGCCGAGAAGACCTGCCAGCTCTTCGAGGATTCCGTAGCCTTCCGGACCTTTCATGCCACGCCCGCCGGATACGATGATATTCGCCTCCGCCACATCGATCTTGCCGGCAGCCTCTTTCAGAATTTCGGCCACCTTGGTTTTCAAAGCCGCCGCATCTAGACCCGCGTCAAATTTGACGACTTCGCCCGCTTTGGCGCATTCTACGATCGGAAAGACATTGGGTCGCAGGGAAGCCATCTGGGGGAACGCATCGATTACGATTTCGCCGAAGCACTTGCCGGCATACATCGGACGGATGGCGCAAAGTTTGCCGTCGGCAATCTTTACATCCGTACAATCCGTAGCCATGCCTGTTGCCAATTTACCAACGAGGCTGGCGGAGAGATCCTTGCCCTGGGCGGAAGCGCCAAGAAACAGGATGGAAGGATCATTTTCCTTCACAACCTTCGCTATGGCCAACGCATGGGCGTCGGTCGTATAGGGCTCAAGAGCGGCATTGTCCGCTACATAAATTTTATCCACACCATATTTTGCAAGCTCAGCGGCCATAGCCTCAACGCCGGAACCGCACAGAACGGCGCCGACCTCTTCGCCAAGCTGATCCGCCAGTTTCCTGGCCGTACTGGCGAGCTCAAAGCTGACCTTTCTCAAGGCGCCGTCTCTCTGTTCTGCTACTATCCATACACCTTTTGCCATCTTCTTATTCCTCCGTGATCATTGATAATTTAGATAACCTTCGCCTCTTCCCTGAGCAGCTTCGCCAACTCGGCAGCCTTTCCTTCAGGCGTATCGTCCGCGCAGAGGATCTTTCCCGGGGGTCGCGCGGGGGGCGGTGTGAACTTGGCAACCTTGGACTTCGAGGCGCCGGTCACGCCGAGGTCGGCGGCTTTCTTGATATCAACGGGCTTCTTCTTCGCCTTCATGATGCCGGGCAGGGATGCATAGCGGGGCTCGTTCAATCCCTTGGTGGCCGTAATCACACAGGGCAGGGACGTCGCAACAACCACCGCAGCCCCTTCGATGGGCCGGGTTGCCTTGACGGCAGTCCCGTCAATCTCGAGTTTCGTCGCAAAGGTCACCTGGGGAATGCCGAGGATCTCCGCGAGGATGGATCCTACCTGCGCTGAGTCATCATCAATGGCACGCTGACCGCAGAAGATGATGTCATAGGAAACGCCCTTGATCGCGGCGGCCAGAGCTTCGGCCGTAGCATAGGCGTCGGCATTGTAAAGGGCGGGGTCGTCGATCTGGACGCCCTTATCGGCCCCCATGGCCAAGGCAGTGCGGATGGTTTCCATCGTTCGGGCCGGGCCTACGGAAACAATGGTCACCTCGCCGCCAAATTTCTCTTTTAGTTTCAGTGATTCTTCGACACCGAACTCGTCATAGGGGTTCATAACCCATTTGATGCCGCCCTCTTCAATCCCAGAACCGTCACCTTTTACTTTGATCTGGGCCTCCGTATCCGGAACCTGCTTCACACATGCAACAATATTCACATTGTCCTCCTTCCTGAACCAACGCCCGGTTCGGAACCGGTACGCCCTTCAGATAATTAATGTCTGATTTAAGTAAACTATCGCGATAACCGATTTTCCCTGCCCTCATCCGCAAAGGATAAGGACAGGGAAAATTTAATTTTACAGTCTGTTTTTGACGAGATCATCGACCACCGATGGATCCGCCAGGGTCGTTGTGTCGCCGAGATCGCCAACTTGATCGGCGGCAATCTTCTTCAGGATTCTTCTCATGATCTTACCACTGCGGGTCTTGGGAAGACCATCGGCCCACTGGATCTTCTCCGGGGTGGCAATGGGTCCGATCAGGGTCCGGACATGGGCGACCAGTTCCTTCTTCAGGTCGTCGCTCTTCGCGATCCCGCTCTTCAGGGTGACATAGGCGTAAATGGACTGCCCCTTCACCTCGTGGGGATAACCGACTACCGCCGCCTCGGCAACCTTCGCATGGGCAACCAGGGCGCTTTCGACTTCCGCCGTCCCCATTCTGTGCCCGGAGACGTTGATGACGTCGTCGATACGGCCAGTAATCTGATAGTAACCGTCTTTGTCTCTCCGGCAGCCGTCGCCGGTGACATAGTAACCGGGAAACTGCTCGAAATAAGTCTCCTGGAAACGCTTGGGATCACCATAGACGCCCCGCATGATGCCGGGCCAGGGAATTTTGATGCACAGCGCGCCGGAGGCTACCGTCTCCGTGAACTCCTTGCCTTCGTCGTCCACGAGGACCGGCCATACGCCCATGAAGGGCAGGGTGGCCATACCGGGTTTGATGTCAATAGCTCCGGGAAGCGGTGTAATCAGGATGCCGCCCGTCTCGGTCTGCCACCACGTATCGACGATGGGGCATTCACCGCGGCCGATGACGTTGTAGTACCATTTCCAGGCTTCGGGGTTGATGGGTTCGCCGACGGTGCCAAGGATCCGCAGCGAAGAGATGTCTGCCTTTTTGGTCCACGCATCGCCTTCCTTGGCGATGGCGCGGATGGCCGTGGGGGCCGTATAGAAGATATTGACCTTATATTTCTCCACGATCTTCCAGAAACGGCTCATATCAGGATAGTTGGGAACGCCTTCGAACATGACGGAGGTAGCGCCGTTACACAGCGGACCATAGACGATGTAAGAATGCCCCGTGACCCAGCCGATGTCGGCGGTGCACCAGTAGACGTCTTCCTCATGGTAATCGAAGATCATCTTGTGGGTGTAGGCCACGAAGGTGAGATAACCGCCGGTGGTGTGGATAACGCCCTTGGGCTTCCCCGTCGAACCGGAAGTGTAGAGGATGAAGAGGGGATCTTCCGCATCCATCCATTCGGGGGGACAATCGGCCGATGCCTTGGCCATAGCTTCATCCCAATAGACGTCGCGGCCGGCGGTCATGTCACACTTGATCTTGTCGCCCACGCGTTTCACCACGACGATCTTCTCTACGGAGGGAGACTCGGCGACGGCGGCGTCGGCGCCGTCCTTCTGGGGAATAGCCTTGGCCCCCCGGAAGGTCCCGTCGCAGGTAACCAGCACCTTGCTCGTCGAATCCTGAAGTCTGTCTCGCAGGGAGTCGGAGCTGAATCCGCCGAAGACGATACTGTGAATGGCGCCGATACGGGTACAAGCCAGCATGCTGATGGCGAGTTCGGGAATCATGGGAAGATACAGGCAGACACGGTCGCCCTTCTTAACTCCCAGTCCCTTGAGGACATTGGCGAATTTGCAGACTTCCTCATGCATCTGCTTGTAGGTCAAGGCCCTTTGTTCACCGGGTTCGTTGCCTTCCCACTGGATGGCGACTTTATTGGCCCGGGTCTTGAGGTTCTTGTCGAGGCAGTTGTAGGAAACGTTCAGTTTCCCGCCCTCGAAGAACTTCACATAGATTTCGCCCTTCTTGATATCGAAGTTGTAGTCCATAACCTTGTCGAAGGGCTTGAACCATTCCACATACTCTTTGCCGATCTCCGACCAGAAGCCGTTCGGGTCTTCTATGGATCGCTTCCAGAGCTTGTCATAGGCTTCCCTGCCGCTGATAAAGGCCATTTTCTTGATCTTCTCCGGTACCGGATATACCTCTTTTAACTGAACCTTCTCTTCT
>Ga0172379_10008650_pt1 | contig 12770 bp, 11 predicted proteins | sample GrowelOW334metaG_FD_119756 | JGI IMG/M metagenome (GOLD analysis project Ga0172379, IMG submission 119756) | Groundwater microbial communities from an aquifer near a municipal landfill in Southern Ontario, Canada - Groundwater well OW334 metaG | ecosystem: Environmental > Aquatic > Deep... | reverse complement strand
GATCTGGTTTACCAACGGTATTCAGGCAAGCTCAACGTCGCAGTTTGCTAACCTTTTCGTATCAGGATCGTACGAAAAGAAAGATGCGAACGGGTACTTTACTTTTGCGACCCGCGCCGCAGATGCTGGCAACTACGGCATGTACTTCGACTCAACAAACGGGGACATAGAGTGGTGGACGAACTCCACTCGCCGGCTATCGTTGACCTCCATTGGTTCCCTCGGCCTTGGTTCTACCTCGCCGTGGGGGCAGTTATCTGTCACCAATACTGGAGCAGGTCCAAGTTTTGTAGTTGAGGACTCAACTTCGCCAGATACGACACCTTTCATTATTGATGTTTCGGGCAACGTCGGCATCGGGACGACAAGTCCGTCCAAGACTCTTTCGGTTCATGGTAATTCCTACTTGGCGGGAGGCTTGTATGTCGCTGACTCACAAGGCACCTATGTTGTTGGATCTAACGGTACTGCTATGGTAATTGATTTTAGAGGATCCGCAAACGACTATGGCCTCATAATGCGGTCTCATAATGGAGGTACAACACCAGGTGTCCGATTTCAGGATAATGAAACCGGAGTAGGTAGTATTACATGGACAAGCTCCGCAACCTCTTACACCACAACCTCAGACCGTCGCATCAAGAACAACATCACCTCAACCACTCTCAGTCTCGACACCCTAATGAACCTTCCTGTCCGCGAGTTCTCCTTCACCGCCGACGAAACACACGCCACCACCACCGGCTTCATCGCACAGGAGCTATACGAAATATTCCCCTGGGCGGTGACCACCAACGGTGACAACGGTATCGACCCACTCACCGGCTCCTCAACCCCCTGGTCTGTCGACTATGGCCGCATCACCCCGCTCATTGTGAAGGCGGTGCAGGACCTCAACCTCAACCTGCTTACCGTAGCTTCTACCACGGCCTCATCAACTCCGGCGTCGCAGAGTTTTGCAGAGCAGTTCTTCACTAACCTCTTTGCCCGGGTGACACAGTGGCTTGCGGATGCGGGGAATGGGATTACTAAGATTTTTGCAAAAGAGGTGCAGACCGACAAGCTCTGCGTCGGCAGTGTCTGTGTCACCGAAGAGCAATTTATGGCGCTTGTTACCGCGAGCGGGCAGGGGAGCAGTGCTCCAACCCCGGCACCTGCGGCGCCTGCGCCCGAAGCATCTGCGTCTTCAACACCGGAGACTCCCGCACCCGAAGAGGCTGCTCCGACGGCAATTGAAGCGCAGCCTGCCGAAGAGGCCTCAACCCCGGCTCCTGCAGAAGCTCCTGTAGAAAATTCTTCACCGCAAGAAGAAGCGCCTGTTGAAACGCCCGCGCCTGCAGAGGCTGCGCCGGAGCCTGCTGTAGAAGCTCCTTCTGAAGCGCCGGCAGCAGCGGCGATATAGCGCCGACACTTGAAATTTCTTGCACATCGTTTTGATCTGTGCTTTTATAGAAAAGGAAAGGAGGTTCTTTTTTTGAATGGAGAAAAAGCTCGCGCGCAGCGCCTGGTCTTTTCCTCTATTTAAACCACCGTTCCATAGACTATCGACTATCGTGTAAAAAGTTAGGAGTAGTTGTATGTACAAACGCGCATTGGCTGTGTTTGTGGTCGTGGCACTGTCGGCGGCTCCGTCGATTGCTATGACTATGAACTCGAGTTGGTATGGCCCGGGCTTCCACGGAAAGAAGACGGCCAGCGGCGAGCGGTTCAACCAGAACGCAATGACCGCCGCGCACAAGACCCTTCCCTTTGGGACGCATCTTGCGCTCATCAACCCCGACAACGGCCGCAAAGCTTGCGTCACGATCAACGATCGGGGGCCGTTCCATCCGGGGCGGCAACTCGACGTCTCAAAGGCGGTGGCAAAGAAGCTTGGCTTCGAAGGTGCCGGCACCGCCGACTTGAGGGTGCAACAGGTAGCACGCTGCTCGTAACGCCACAGACTCAGGGCGCTCCATCGCAAGATGGAGCGCCTATTTCTTTGCACGCGGCTTAAGGTGAGTTAGTTGACTAGCAGCAAATGTAATTGTACTATGCGTTTTGAAAAGATTGCACGGGGCAATCGCAGTTCTTGGGAGAACAAGATGAAGAGAAGAGAGTTTCTAGGCGGCTTCGCCGCTTTTGCGGCAATGGGCGCCACCGGCGTGCAGGCTCGTCAGGCTGACGAGCCCAACACTGTCTACCATGTCGGCGACGCGTCGATAACGCTCAACGAGTATACGCACGGAAGCGGCCTTACCTACTTTGCACCACACGACAGCGAGAACACGGCGGTCGCGGCCGCCAAGGCGGTTGTTGCAGCGGAGGGCGGGAGAGTGTTGTGGCTTAGCCACAGAGGCACCCGCAATATCCGCTTTGTGCACGCCGGGGTGCGCTACGAGTTCGACCCGAACAGGATGTTCACCGACCTCGGCGCCAAGGCAAGCCTCAAGAGTCAGGGTGCAAACCACTTCTCGAATGAGGCGCTTGCTATGGTGCGCGGCTTTGCCAAGGATGTGATCGGCCAGATCCGCACGCCGGGCTTGCGCCGCGGGATGATCGTTGGCTTGCACAACAACACCAACGCCAACTACTCAGTGCAAAGCTACCTCGCAGGCGGCGGTATGGAGGCAGAGGCAGCTGATGTATTTGCTGTCGAAGGTCACGATGCCGACGACTTCTATTTTGTTACTGCGCGTGCACACTTTGCCTACTTTAAGGCGAAGGGCTACAACGTGGCGCTGCAGAGCCGGCGCCCCACCAACGACGGCTCATTGTCGGTATACTGGGCGTCGCAAGGCAAACCCTACATCAATGCTGAAGCCCAAGCGGGGCACAGTGCGATGCAGAAGGAAATGCTCGGCCTTGTGGCTGCGCTCGGCTGATTGCTGGCCGCGGAGGATATCCTCCGCGGCCTTTTTGTACCTATTGACGTAGAAATGTGGCGTGGTATCTTGATGGCGGCTAGTTCGTGCCAACAACCTCTTAAAGGAGTCTCTCGATGAATCTGCATAAGATTTTTCTCGTCGGCCTCGCAGCCCTCGCAATGCTTGGCTCTATCTCGTTCGCTGCTCCGGCCACCGCCGCCGATCATCCGTGGGGGCCGCACATCGCCGTTTCGATGCATGGTGACGAACCCTACTTCTCCACCGGCGCCGATGAGGAGGATGCCCGTGTCCAGGCAATGTTCAACTGCCAGGTCGACTACGGGGCAAACGGATGTACGCGCGCTATCTCGGTCCCGTCGGACTGGTACCTCGTGGCGCTCGCCTGCGACAACGGCAGCCGTATCCGCGGCTTCGTGTCCGCCTCCGAATGGGACTACACAAAAGCGTACGCCAACGCTTACCAAAAGGTGCGCAACGCTGGCTGGCCCAGCAACTGCTGGTCGGTCGGCGAGTGGTGAGAATCCGCTCCTGACAATGATGGCCACAGACACTACTCATGTGTCTGTGGCCATTTTCTTTTTATAAAAAAATAACCCCGGCGCGTGGCGCCGGGGCGGGGGAGAAGTGCGACGTTAGACGTCGCGCTTCATTCGTATCTTGTTGAGCAGGTTCATAGCCTTGGAGGCTGCGCTGTGTTTGGGGATGCCGTAGCGTATGACGATGCTGTCGACCAGTTGCTCAATCCTGGTCTCAAACTCTCGCTCCATCTCTTCGTGTGCCTTTTGTGCGGCGAGTTCGACGTTGGCGAGTAGCCGCTTTTGCTTGGTGCTCATAGGAATACCTCGATGATATCGCCGCGGGCGAGCCGGTGCCCGGTGCTGCTCTCGACGGCGCAGAGGATGCCGCGCCGGCCGAAGATTTTCTTCACCAAGAGGCGGTGGAGCGGGTAGAGGTTCTTGCACGGCTTATTTTGCTCGACCACACGCAGCACCGCAAGCTCGTTCAATGTAATGGAGTTGCGGATAACCAAGCGCGCGCCGTCGGGGATCTGCGAGAGGTCGCCGAGCCCCGAGGTGGTGATGTTCTCGCCGAGGCTGCCGTGCATAAGCCCAAGGCCGAGCTCTTGGTTGAGAGCGTCGATCACCTCCGATGAAACGAGTGATATGTGCCGGTCGATGTTTGGCTTGAGCGTGCCGGGCTTGCTGAAGCTCGGGCGCATCTGCCGGTTGTGATAGTCGCCCTCAAAGCCCCACTCTCCGAGCTTGGCGCCGCCCACCCGCGCGCGTTTGGGCAAGCCGCCTTCTCTGGCGGTGTTGATCGAGACGATCGTTCCTCTCATTTATATTTCCTCCGTCAAGCGTTACTTCTGCAACGCATACTACTCCAAATCAAAAAAAGCTCCAGTGAGGAGCTTTTTTGATAGATGTGGAGATGGGAGGAATCGAACCCCCGTGCAAAAAAGTGCCGGTTGTGGATCTACGAGGTGTAGTGCGCTTTAGTTTCTTAATCGTGCCGTGTATGAAGCGAACGAAATCACGACACGATGCAGATCTCTAAGTTTCAGCTGGTGGTGAAATCAGCTCCACCAGTTATATCCTGTTTTATAACACCCGGTCTCCTCGATCAGGCTACGAGAAGCGGATGCCAGTTACGCCTTGGCGTAAGCGAAAGCGAACTGGTTCGCCGAAAAGTACGGCGATGCAACTGACTTTGCAGTTAGAGTTACCGGATTTTAAAGAAGGTCCGGACTTCTACCTCGCGCATCAAGCGGGTAACTTAATTGTCTAGGCCTTTCATCCCCGAAGAGGGAACAAATGTTTGCACCGTCTTCGGGAATGCCTAGATTATTGATTTTTCAATGTGCGGCGGATGTCACGCTCGACATCACGCTTCTTGAGCACGGCGCGCTTATCAAATTTTTTGCGGCCGCGCGCCACCCCAACTGCCATTTTTAGTTTTCGGCCTTTATTATACACCGAAAGAGGCACTATTGTCAACCCTTTTTGACCCTCATATTCGGCCAAAGTCTGCAATTCTTTTTTAGTGAAGAGGAGTTTGCGACTGCGCGCCGGGTCGAAGGCGGGGTCGGTGTTGGCCGGCTGGTAGGGGGGGATGTGCATCCCCACTATATATGCCTCGCCGCCACGCACTATTATATGTGCGCCCTCGAGCTTGCCGTGTTTTGCCCGCAAGCTCTTTACCTCGTGGCCGAGGAGCTCGATCCCCGCCTCGTATTGCTCGAGGATCTCGTAGTCGAGCCGCGCCTTTTTGTGTTCAATGAGGCTCATAGGGATGAATGTATCACGCGTATTTCTTTTTTGCTTCTGCTGCTCTAGATGCTACTATTATACGCAATATGCCAGAACAAAAAGAAAAGAAGGGAGTGTCTCCCCGCAAAGACGGAGAGAAGCGCAAAAATTCGCGCATCCCGCCCGTGCCGCCGCTCCCTAAGATGCCCAAAACAGATTCGTTCTGGGTCAATCTGATTTCAAGCGTCTTGGTGCTCCTGCTCCTTGCGAGTGCCTACACCTACCTCACCGGCGAAGGCACCAAAGAGCCGCAAGAGATTGCCCTCTCGCAGCTGGCGCAAGACATTGGTGAAGGAACTGTGTCGACCATTGTGGTCGACGGCGACAAGCTTGATGTTACCTATGCCGACAAGAGCGAGAAGATCTCGAAAAAAGAATCCGAAAGTTCGCTCACGCAAACATTAAGCAACTACGGTGTTACCAAAGAGGCGCTCGCCAAGGTTTCGATAGACATCAAGCGCCAAAGCGCGTGGCAGTTTTGGCTCACGGCACTCGCGCCGTTTATCGCGCCGCTTCTTCTTATTGCGTTCTTTATCTGGTACCTCACCCGCCAGGTAAAAGGCTCGGGTATGCAAGCGTTCTCTTTTGGCCAGAGCAAGCCCCGGCTCATCGACCCGAATGATGAAACCTCGCGCGTAACCTTTAAAGATGTTGCGGGCGCTAAGGAGGCAAAAGAAGAGTTGCTCGAGATAGTCGACTTCCTTAAGAACCCGAAAAAATTTCTCGACATTGGCGCGCGCATCCCGAAGGGTATTCTCCTTATGGGCTCGCCCGGCACCGGCAAGACGCTCTTGGCCCGCGCGGTAGCAGGGGAGGCGGGCGTGCCGTTTTTCTCTATCTCTGGCTCCGAGTTTGTGGAGATGTTTGTGGGCGTGGGCGCATCCCGCGTGCGCGACCTCTTCCTCACCGCCAAAAAGGCGGCGCCGTCGATTATCTTTGTTGACGAAATTGATGCGGTTGGCCGCGTGCGCGGCACAGGGGTTGGCGGCGGCAACGACGAGCGCGAGCAAACACTCAACCAGATCTTGGTCGAGATGGACGGCTTTGAGCCGAACGAAAAAGTGATTGTGATGGCAGCGACCAACCGCCCCGACGTGCTCGACCCGGCGCTCCTGCGCCCCGGGCGCTTCGACCGCCGCGTGATGATCGACCTGCCCGACCGCGCCGACCGCCTCGAGATCCTTAAAGTGCACTCGCGCAAAAAGCCGCTGGCCGAAGACGTGAACCTCGAGGTCATTGCCGAGCGCACGCCGGGCTTCTCGGGTGCCGACCTCTTCTCGCTTATGAACGAGGGCGCTATCCTCGCGGCGCGCGAGAACCGCAAAACAGTGGCGCAGTACGACCTCATCCGCTCGATCGAAAAGGTGATGCTCGGCCCCGAGCGAAAGTCGCACGTGCTCAACAAGAAAGAAAAAGAGGTGACCGCCTACCACGAGGCAGGGCACGCGCTCGTTGCATCAGTGCTCCCGTATGCCGACCCGGTGCACAAAATCTCGATCATCAGCCGCGGCCGCGCTGCAGGCTACACGCTCAAGCTGCCGTTTGACGACAAAAAGATGCAGAGCAAGCGCGAGTTCCTCGATGATATTGCGATGTCGCTCGGCGGCTACGTTGCAGAGAAAACGGTGTACGGCGACGTGACCACGGGGCCCTCAAACGACCTGCAGGTTTTGACCGCGCTTGCGCGCGATATGGTGACTCGCTACGGCATGAGCGACAAAATGGGCACCGTGGCGCTTGAAGGCGAGGGCGGCAAAGCACTCTTCGGGAGCGGTGTTGCCGACAAAGCATACTCCGAAAAAATTTCTGCAGAGGTGGATGCCGAGGTGCGCCACATCATCGACGAAGCATACAAAAAAGCGCAGGACATCATCACCAAGCACCGCAAAGTGCTCGACGCCATTGCAATGCGCTTGGTTGAGGTAGAGACTGTTGAGCGCGAGGAGTTTGAGGGCATCCTAGTTGCGCACGGCATCCGCCCCAAGAAAAAAGAGGACATCGAGCACCAGCCGATTGCTTAATTGTCAGCGAGCTCATAAATAGGTAGAGTGTGGGTAAGCGGGCGTAGCTCAGTCGGTAGAGCAGTCGTCTTATACACGACCGGTCCTAGGTTCGATCCCTAGCGCCCGCACCAGAATGTTACTCAAAATGCGTCGTTTTTGCGCGGGCGGCGAGTAGTGCGGCGAGCTGCGGATATTTTTTAAGATCAGTGTCTTTTTGTATGAGCGCGAGCGCCTCGTTGCGCGCTGCCTCAACCAGTTTCAAATTTTTAAGCGCCTCCATCCCGATGTCGGAGATGCCCCACTGCGAGCGGCCGGAGAGCTCGCCGGGTCCGCGCTGCAGCAAGTCGAGCTCGGCGAGCTCAAAGCCGTTTTTTGCCTTAGTGAGGGCGCGGAGGCGCTCCATCGTTTTTTCTCCGCGGCTCTCGGGGCAGACAAAGCAATACGCTTGGTGGGTGCTGCGCACCACGCGCCCGCGCAGCTGGTGGAGTTGCGAGAGGCCGAAGCGCTCCGCACCCTCGATGAAGATCATAGTGGCGTTCGGCACGTTGACCCCCACCTCAACCACCGAGGTGGCGACGAGTATGTCGATTTTATGCTCGGAGAATTTTTGCATCACGTCGTCTTTTTCTTTCGGAGTCATCTTGCTGTGCAATATTTCTATTTCGTATTCGGGGAAGACATCTTTTTTAAGACGCTTTGCCTCTGCTTTGACCGATTTTGCCATAAGCGCAAAGGCTTTGTCCGGGTCGGGCTCGTCGATGCGCGGGCAGATCACATATGCTTGCCGGCCTTCTTTGAGCTGCTCTCGAATCTTCGCGTAGGCGGTAGGGCGCCCCTCGGGCTTTACTATCTCGGTGATAATCGGCTTTCTGCCGGGCGGCATCTCATCAAGCAAGGTTAAGTCGAGGTCTCCATATATAGTGAGCGCGAGCGTGCGGGGGATGGGTGTGGCTGTCATCGAAAGCAGGTGCGGGATGCGAGACTCTTTTTTTGCGAGCGCGCGGCGCTGGTTGGTGCCGAAGCGGTGCTGCTCGTCGATGATCACGAGCCCGAGGTGCTTAAACTCGACGCTCTTTTGGATGAGCGCGTGCGTGCCTATCACGATCGGGATCTCGCCGTTCTTCACCCACTTTAAGAGTTGCGCGCGGGAAATGTTGGTCGCCTGGTCGCGCCGCGTTTTGCTGGGGAATTTAAAACAGCCGCTCCCGGTGATGAGCCCGATGTTGATGGGGGAATACTCAAAATATTTTATAAACGACTCAAAGTGCTGCTTGGCCAGGATCTCGGTCGGTGCCATATAGGCCACCTGCAGCGTGCCGAACTTTTGCCCCTCGGGCAGGGTTTCGGTCGCTGCAAACGCTGCTGTTGCCGCAACAGCCGTTTTGCCTGAGCCCACGTCGCCCTCAAGCAGGCGCGACATCGGCCGGCCGGCGCGCATATCGTCTAAGATTTTTGCGATTGCGGTTTTTTGCGCAGTGGTTGGGGCAAAGGGGAAGGCGCTCATAAATTCCTCAACTCGCGCCTCGTCTGCGTTTACAACGAAACTTTTTTCTTTTGCCTGCCGCGCGCGCTCCTGCGCGCGCTCGAGCTGGATCATAAACACCTCTTCAAACGCAAAGCGCTTGCGTGCTGCCTCGGCGTCTTTAAGATTCTGCGGGGAGTGGATCCACACCAACGCGCTTTTAAGCGTCGGGAGGTTATAGCGTTTTAAAATATCTGCAGGTATAGGGTCTTCAACACGTTCAAGCAGATTTTGTGCAAACGCTTTTGCTGTCGCGTGCCTAAACCACAGTGAGGTAACGCCGTGGCTCTCGGGGTACTGGGCAAAAAACTCTGTCGGCTGATTCGAAGCAAAAGAGTCGGTTGAAAAATTCTGGCCTGCCGCGCGCTTTGGCGCGGACAGGAGATCCGAGGAATTTTTCAGAGAGCTCTTTTGCGCAGAATTAAATAGCCCGACATCTGTTGCCGACATGCGCTCAAGGTGCGGGTTGGCGAGGTAGAGCTTGCCTTCGCTTCCGCTCACTTTGCCCACTGCGCGCACGAGCGTGCCGTCGGCCCACATCTTTGCTATGTAGGGTTGATTAAACCAGCGCAGTTTGACCCGGCCGCTCTGGTCGCGCAGGTACCCCTCTGAAACGGGGATGCGGCGCTTCCAGGATTTTTTTGTCTCAAGTTTTTCGAGCACTCCTACGAGCGCGGCGTCTTGCCCCGCCGCAAGCCCCGAGACTGGAGCTTCGCCCCCGGCCTGCTCGTAGCGGAAGGGGAAGTGGTAGAGGAGGTCGCGGACGGTCTGTATCCCAAGCCGGGAGAGAGCGCTCTTTTGGCTTTCGGTGAGACGGAAGAGCTCGGTGATGTTACTTGACAATTGCATATATCAATGATATTCTATCATAAAAGTTCCTTAAATTCCAACCCCGCAAAAAGGAGGAGCAGATGCTCCCATTTCCGCTTAATCTATGGCCTGTTCGCGGGATCCTTCCGCAAAACCCGGATGTGATCGTGGCACTCGATTACGGCGTAACTGTCTCAAAGCGTAATTCGGATGCCACGAATGGCAGCATAAAAACTGCTACCGAGTTTCTCAAGAATTTTCCGGAAGCACATATTGTGTTTGGCACATCAAGCCACAGCTTCCAGGGTTCAGCCGCCTTCTCCACTAAGGAAAAGAAGCGGCTGCTCGAGCAATTGAGGGTGCCGGAAGAGAAATTTTTCTACGCCGGCGGCATCACTAACACAGTTGAAGAAGCGTGTGCCATTAGGCGAGTGCTCCAGGAGCAGAAAATACAGCCGAAAGAAATTTTGGTTGTCTGCGACAGACTCCACTCGCGAAGCGTCCGTTTCGTTTTTGAGAGTGTATTCCCCGAAGTACGCATCTCGCTGTTTTTCATGTATGAAGCGGCAGTGCAGCATGACAGCATTTTTCCGGTATTGCGATCCAGATGGAAATGGTTCCTCGCCAATGTGGAGAGGCAAGCCGCGCTCCGCATCATGGGACTCGACTGGGTTGCGAAGTTCAAGCAGAGGGCAGAATGATGCCTTCCAAGACCCCGCACGGTTTCGTGCGGGGTCTTTTTCTTAATTTAGAGGTCAGAACTCCTTTCTCGCCGAAATATAGAGAAAAAGGTAGAATAAGATTTGGATGAAAGGAATAGCCTCACCATCCGTCTCCTAAATGAGAAAGGACCATGCACACGCCTTTGAAGATGCCTACACGCGCTACAATGACGAGCTCTTTCGACATTGTTATCTGCGCGTATCCGACCGGGAGCGAGCGCTCGAGCTCACCCAAGAGGCCTTCTTGCGCACCTGGGAATATATAGAAAAAGGGAACACAGTGCTCGAGTTTAGACCGTTTCTCTATCGGACGCTCAAAAACCTCATCATCGACGAATATCGCAAAATGAAAACACAATCACTCGACGCTATGGTTGAAGGTACCGAAGGGGGGAGTATCGAAACACTCCTGCCGCCGGACGAGACCAACACGCTCGAAGCGGCTATCAACCGCTTTGAAGGCGCGCACGCACTTGAGGCGCTTCAGGAATTGCCCGATGCGTATAAAGAGGTGTTGATACTGCGCTATGTCGAAGGATTGTCGCCTAAAGAAATTGCCCATCAGCTTGAGGAAAGCGAGAACGCAGTTTCGGTACGGGTCCATCGCGGGCTCAAAAAACTGAAAGAGCTTCTCGAGCCAAAAATTTCATGATGAATCATCAGCTTACAAAACTGCAAAAAGAAGCACGCCGCTTGAGCCTCTCGCGCCAGGAGAAGGCTGCTATGCATGCGCGCATTATGGAGCGCGTGCGAGGCACGACATCTTCAGCACCGCGCTCAACGCCGGGCCTCTACTATTTCTTTGCGCCGCAGTTTATGGCGCCGGTTGCGGCACTCCTTGTGGTGGTACTCGGCGGCGGCACAGCATACGCAGCACAAGGCTCGCTGCCTGGAGACGCTCTCTACACCATTAAGGTGAGCGTGAGCGAGCCGGTTATGGGAGCGCTCGCATTTTCGACCGAAGATAAAATAAAATTTCATACCGAAGCGGCGCAGACTAGGCTCGAGGAGGCCGAGGTGCTTGCCTCTCAAGACCGACTTGATGCTTCGGCGGCTGCTATGATCGAGTCAAATCTCGACAAACACCTGGCAAAACGCACTGAACTCGCGGCTGCGCTCGACGCAGAAGATTTGGAGACATCGGTTGAGGTGTCCGCACGACTCGACTCTTCGATCGCCGCGCACGGCGACGTGCTTGCAGCGCTTGGCGACGGGAGCTCAAACTCAACGACACGAGAAAATTCAAACGCGCTTGCATCAAAGGTGCGCTCTGCACGATCCTCGCGCGGAGGTGAAGGCACAGTGACGCTCGCGATGGCAAAGAGCGCGGCACCAATAGCTCCGGATGTAGAAGCGCCGGAGCCTATGGCGACCACTATGTCGCTCACCGCCTCGCAAGAAGATTCTTCTGACACGGCACAAGAAGAAGCTTCTTCGTCAGAAGCACTAACCGCTCAAGAGACGAGCCGTGTTTCGAAAGAGGTAGTTTCTTCGACGAAGCAGGTGCGCCAAGAAAAAAATGCGCTCTCGCTTGGGGCGCGTGCAACTTCGACGCTGAAAAATCTTAAAGAAAAAGTGCAAGCTATGGATGATGTAGATGCGGAGACGCAAGAGCTTCTCGATGCGTGCTTCTTTGTGATCGAGTCGCTCATTACACAAGGGAACATTTCTTTGGCTGAAAAAGATTTTGAGTCAGCGACGAGGCGCTTTAATGAGGCGCTTGAGCGCGAGGTAAAGCTCTCGACCTTTATCGCCGCAAACCAAAAATTCAATCACGGCATCCTAAAAAACCTTTTGGAGAGAGATTCGAGCTGGGGCGACGACGGCGTAGAGGACTAACAGTAAATGAAAACAGTATTGGCGGCGGGGTTGCTTATGCTCGCGGCAGGCGGGACATTTTTTCTATTTGTGTTGCGCGACGGGAGTGTAGCCCTAGCTCTTGACGATGTTTTTACACCCGCGCCGGTATTTTTGGCGGCAGATACAGATGCGCGCATTTTTGCCGCAGGGGATATGCTTTTTGACCGCAACATCCGCTACTTAAGCGGCCTCTACGGTGAGGACCACCCGTTTTCCTGCATCGACGAGCTCATTAAGACCGCCGATTTTGCCGTGGCGAACCTTGAAGGGCCGATAACCGAGCACACATCAAAAAGCATCGGTTCTGTCCCCGGCAGCCCTGATAATTATTTCTTTACCTTCCCGACCACAACCGCTGCGCTTCTGAACCGGCACCACTTTGAGGTGGTGGGTATCGGCAACAATCACATCACTAATTTTGGCATCGAAGGATTGCACTCGACGCAGCGCTACCTAGCGCGCGCGGGCGTGGGCTACTTTGGCGGGATCGACGGCGACGAAGGGGTGTATGAGGCAGAGGTGCACGGCGTGCCACTCTCGTTTGTGGGCTATAACGAATTTGGCGGCTCATCACCCCAACAGGTTGCGGGTATTATAGCCGAGGAGCACTCTGAAGGTAGGAGGGTTATTGTGTACACACATTGGGGCGACGAGTATGTGGATTCTAGCCCGAGGCT
>Ga0172379_10008649_pt1 | contig 12770 bp, 9 predicted proteins | sample GrowelOW334metaG_FD_119756 | JGI IMG/M metagenome (GOLD analysis project Ga0172379, IMG submission 119756) | Groundwater microbial communities from an aquifer near a municipal landfill in Southern Ontario, Canada - Groundwater well OW334 metaG | ecosystem: Environmental > Aquatic > Deep... | reverse complement strand
TTTTTGGAAATATTTTGCATTTCTCTCTGGAGTGTGGTGGTTTCGGGCACTGCTTCATGAGAAAGCGAAGCAATTCTCCCCAGCTCGGTGTTCATTCCCGTTGCAAATACCACACCATATCCACTTCCTGTCGCCACCGTCGTTCACATATATGCCAGATTATGTCTTTGACCGACATCAGTCTCTCATTTGATTGCATGCACATATTTGTTGACGGGACTTGATTCTCCAGTAAGAGAAAAATCATTGGTCTGCAAATTCATCTCTTCGATAATTCTCAAATCCGCCGGAACACTATCTCCCTCATCGAGAAACACCACATCGCCAGGGACAAGTTCGGACGCCCTCACTTCGATCAGTTTTCCATCTCTTTTTACCTTGGCGATAGGATGGAGCATCCTTTTCAAGGACTGCATAATCTTCTCAGCCTTAGCCTCCTGGATATATCCTATAAAAGCATTTATGAGTAAAAGGACGCCGAGAATACTTGCGCCCCTATAATCCTGCAAATACACAGAAATAATCGTAGCGATGACCAACAAAATAATCAATGCGTCCTTAAACTGCTTCAAAAATTTTTGAAAAGCTGATTCACGATGCAAGTCAGTAAGGGCATTTCGACCGTACACCTGCCTTCTAGAATTCACCTCCTCTTCGGAAATTCCATCCTGAGAAGTATTGAGCGTCTCAAAAATTTGCGGCAATTCCAATTGATAATAAGGAAGATTTTTGATCATAAAAAACAATACAAATAAATGTATCAAATCCTTTATACGCAAAGCATCAACACTTTCAAACCAAATTCTGCTTGTTTTTGAAGGCTAAAAAAATAAGGTGATTTGCATCAATATAGCGACAATTCTTCTAAAAAAAATAAAAAAGAAGCCAACCAAGAACGCAGTCAATGATTTTGGTTCTTGCAAATTGTCTGAGCTGGATTACATTCTCAAATAGCAATCTGAACGCACCAGCGAGTCTTGCAAAGAACTAGACCTCTTTGCCTACTTTCTGGGGTAATGCCAGAAAGTAGGGCCGGGCGCGGGCAAGGCGCATAAGCAATGCCAAAACCACAACAAATAAAACAATATTTATCATTTAAAATCATAATTCATGGATCTCAAACAAATCGCCGAGAAATGGCAGGAAAAACGAAATACGGAGCACATTTATAAAGTCACAGAAGATCCCAAAAAACCAAAATTTTATATTTTGGATATGTTTCCCTACCCTTCAGGGGCAGGCCTTCATGTAGGCCACCCCAAGGGTTACATCGCTACCGACGTCATCGGTAGAAAAAAAACTTTGCAAGGATTCAATGTCTTGCATCCGATGGGATTTGACACCTTTGGACTAGGAACTGAGCAGTACGCCATCGAGAAAAAAATGAAGCCACAAGTCGTGGCACAGCAAAATATCGACAACTTCAAAAGACAACTCAAAATGTTTTGACTGACCTACGACCGAGACAGATCGTTCTCCACCGCAGATCCTGACTACTACAGATGGACACAACGAATTTTTCTCCAGCTCTACAATCACTACTACGATGAGAAATTAAAAAAAGCGATGCCTATCCCCCTCTCTGAAGGAGAGGGGCTAGGGGTGAGGGAACGTTTGGCCTACGTAGATTTCAAGCCTATCAACCGATGTCCCAAATGTATGACCGGACTCGCAAATGAAGATCTCGCAGACGGAAAATGTGAAAGATGCGGAACCGTTGTCGAACAAAAACCGATGAAACAACGAGTCCTCAGAATCACCAAATACGCAGAGAGACTTCTTGAATGATTGGATAATCTCAAATGGGATGACGCCATGAAAGACCTCGAAAGAAACCGAATCGGAAAATCCGAAGGCACACAATTTAGGATGGATATCGCCACTGGCGACTCCGTCATTGCGAGCAACGCGAAGCAATCTAAGTCGCTGAAAGTTTTAATCTTACATTGATTCAATGGAGATTGTACTGAAAACCGATTCCCACGACTTAAAAAAGAATTAGAAAGACAATGAATCGAAACGCTGATACCCAATCTACCAGGAGCCGGCAAACCACAACTGAAAGAACAATTACAATTTTTAGAAGACAATTATAAAGACCTTATTGATGAAAATACTATCATCATAGGACATAGTTTATGATGTTTTTTGGCAAATGAATTCATCATAAAATGCAACAAAAAAATCAAAAAACTCATCAATATCGCACCAGTACATGAAGAATTAACAATAGATCACAATGATGTAAATAGCTACTTCCAAGGCATCAAAACCGATAGCAAAAAAATTAAAAAATTATTAGACGAACACATTATATTCATTTCAAAAGATGATGAGCTTATCCCATACGAAGAAGCAAAAAAATATTATGAGAAAGCTTTCAAAGATGTTAAAATAATTTCCTTCGAAGATAAAGGACACTTCAATAAAAAAAGAGGTAATGTATGTGAACTTCCAGAAATCATGGAATATATTGTAGCGAGTAGAGATGTTTCGCCAAAACATCTCACGAGCAAATTATTTTTTGAAGTCTACACGACTCGCATTGATACAGTATATTGAATGTCCTTCGTCGTTATGGCACCTGAACACGAATTAGTCGACAAGATCACTACCCCAGAACACAAAGAAGCAGTCGAAGCTTACAAAGAGGCAGCAAAACATAAAAGCCAACTTGAAAGGACAGAATTACAAAAAGATAAAAGCTGACAATTCACATGAGCCTATGCGATCAACCCATTCAATGGCGGCAAAGTGCCTATCTTCATTGCCGATTACGTCCTTGCCGGATATGGAACCGGCGTCGTCATGGCCGTCCCTGCTCATGATGAAAGAGATTTTGAATTTGCAAAAAAATATGATTTGCCGATCACAGAAAGTATCCAGCCCGTCATCGAATTTGATGATATCAAACAGCAAGAAGGATATAAAGATCAAGATTGGCTCAAAATTATTGTAAAGAATAGTAAAGATGAATATCTTTGTTGTTTTCCAAAAGAGGAAACCTGATGCGAATTTCCGCACATCTTCGTTCCTTCAAATGCTTCAGGTTTATTATTTATAGCAAAAGATTGGATAGAAAAATTATGATATAAAAAAATTGAATACAAAGAAACATTATGAAATGCTGTTCATTTAAAAATCAAAACTCATTGCCATTTTTTTGGTATCGCATTTGACATACAAGATCCGACCGAATGATTTGAAGATGAAGAATGTATATACAAACGACTATCAAAAGATGAAATGGAAAAAAACATGAATTCTGATACATCAACAATTTTTTGGAATCGTTATATCAACGGACCACAAGCCTATCACGACAAATGAATCCTCGTCGACTCAGCAGAATTCACCTGAATGGAATCCGACAAAGCCATCACAGAAATGCAAAAACGACTCCAAGAAAAATGAATCTGATGAAAGCAAACCAACTATAAGATGCAAGACCGGGTATTCTCTCGCCAACGCTATCGGGGCGAACCATTCCCGATTGTGTGGACACCAGACGGCAAAGCCATCGCACTTGATGAAAAAGAATTGCCGATCACCTTACCTGATGTAGAAAATTACGAACCAACAGGCACAACCGAAGGACCACTCGCAAATATCGATGAACGAGTAAATATCACTCTCCCCGACGGAACAAAAGCGAAACGCGAAACCAACACCATGCCAGGCCGAGCAGGAAGTTCACGATACCGACTCCGCTACATGGATCCCAAAAACAACAAGCAACTCGTCAGCCCAGAACGCGAAAAATATCGAGGCAGCGTAGACGTCTATGTAGGTGGCGCAGAACACGTCACCAGACACATGATCTATGCCAGATTTTGGCAAAAATTTTTGTACGACATCGGCACCGTCACGCACGATGAACCATTCCAAGAATATCATTATGTAGGGCTTATCATGGCAGAAGATGGCCGCAAAATGTCCAAGAGACGAGGAAACACCATAGATCCTGACACCGTCATCAACGAATTTGGCCACGACACGTTTAGAGTCTACGAGATGTTTATGGGGCCATTTGATCAAGCAATCGCCCGAAGCACCAATGGTGTCAAATGAGCAAAAAAATTCCTCGAAAAAATAATTGCCCTGCAAAGCAAAATTGTGTCCCTTGACAAAGGGAAGGGGCCCCACGAGCGTGGGGTAGGGATTTGAGCAGATACCCTCACATTACTACATCAAACTATCAAAAAACTATCCGAAGACATCGATGGATTCAAATTCAACACCTGCATTTCACAACTCATGATTCTCGTCAATCATCTCTCAGACCTCCCAAGCATCGATCATAAAACATTTGAAACACTGACCATACTCATTGCTCCATTTGCTCCACATCTCGCAGAAGAACTCCGATCACAACTCGGCAATGAATTTTCAATTTTCACCAAAGCGACTCGACCGACTTACGATGAATGATGCCTCGCATGTTGCGAAATCAGAATAGGTGTACAATTCAATGGTAAGGTCAGAGGCGACATTTGTATCACCAAAGACACTACACAAGACGAAGTCATGAAAATAGTAAAAGCCGATGCAAAATTAAATGCACGACTCACCACCGAGCCAAAAAAAATCATCTACGTCCCAGGAAAAATTTTAAATATTGTGATCTAAGATGCTAGAAGCCATTGTATTTGATATGGATTGAGTTCTTGTAGATTCTAGCGAAAGCAACTGGAAGTCATTTGCTGAAGTTTTTAAAAAGTATTGAGTTGATCTCAAAAAGTCTGATATGAAAAAATATTTGTGAAGATCGATAGAAGATAAGCTAAAAATGCGAAAAAAAGAATTTAATATGAAGAAAGATATCGTACCAGATGATTTTAGAAAAGAAGCTTTGGTCTATCAATTAGAAATGATGAAAGATACTCTAAAACCAGATCAATATGTTTTGAAACTCATTCAAAATGCTAAAAGCAAATGAATCAAAATAGCTGTCGCCACATCTAGCAGTAAAAAGAGAGCAATAATGATGTTGGAATTAGTAAATGTTTATGACAAATTAGATGCTTTTGTTACCTGCGAAGACGTCAAAAACAGCAAACCAGAACCAGATATTTTTTTGAAGGCTGCAGATTTACTAGGCATTAGACCAGAAAATTGTTTAGTTATAGAAGATGCAGTGAATTGAATACAAGCAGCAATATCTGCATGAATGAAGTCCCTTGGTAAGATATGAGAGCATACAGACGAAGAATTAAAAATAGCAAATAAAACATTTACCGATTTCAAAAAAATCACATTATTAGAATTAGAAAAAATACGATGAAAATCCCTATGAAAATTTTAAATATTGTGATATAAGGAATATGAAGATAAAATACTCACTTATTTCAATAATTCCAGAAAACTCACTAGAAAAACTAAAAGAGCTTCAAGACAAAATTTTTCTTTTAACATGATCAGAATTATTTAGGAAACAACGGCCATTACACATTACGGTCGGAGCCTGAAACGAATTGAATGAAGGAGAAGTAGAAAACGTTTGCGCAGAGCTGCAAAAAATTAGCTGAACACACAATGCATTTGAAATCAATTTGGGAGGAACTGCATATAAAGAGAATTCAAATCTCAAAAAAATCGATGTAAGTTTTGAGCCCTATGTTGTCCATATATGAGTACACGTCAATCAAAAACTTAAAAATTTGGTTGATGATATAGATAACATACTGAGAAAATATGACATTTATTTTGAGATTATTCCTTATACACCACACATGACCGTTGCAGGACGCGATCTTACCAAAGAGGGTTTTGAATTGTTACAAAAAGAATTACAAACGTTCGAATTTAATACAACAGTTCTGATAGATAGTTTTTCATTAGTTTTAGCACCTTGCAAAGAAAACAACATTTCTACAATGCAAGAAATTAAAAGGTTCCAACTACAAGACAATACTTTACATAGTACGATATAAGATGCGATTCGTCTATTCACTCATTGTTGCCATAGCTCGAGGAATTCAATATGCCATCTTGGAAAAACTCTTAGTTCAGATGCCAATTGCCGTCATGTGCTTTTTTTCCACGCTCTTCAATTTGTTTTTTCGAACATGTGTGATGTATTTCGGAAAATATAATTTTAATATAAAAAAATACTTGCACGACAAGAATACGCTACTCTTTTTTGTTGTAGTGACAGTTCTTTTTCTTTGTGCCAACGCACTCATCCTCTTTGCAATCAAATCCAAAAATGCTACAGTTGCATCACTAATAGAAATCACCTATCCCATATTTGTAATCATCTTTAGTTTCATATTCTTTAGAAGCGTTCATATCAATCGACAAACAGCAATCGGAGGAACACTCATCTTATGATGAATAGCACTTGTATACATATTCAACAAATAAAAATCTAAAAAAAATCTTAAAAGAAAACGAAATCCCTCTGCCCATACGGGCTTCCCCAGCTGACTGGACCGAGGTCCCTTTGCAATCGAAAGGAAGTCCTTTAGAGCAAAGGGAGACAAATTTGTTCCCGGTGCACACCGGGAGGGACCCCGAGCAAGTCGGGGTGGAGGATTTAAGCGCCGCGGGCATTTATTATTTGATTCAAATAGCTCATGCAATACACTATCAAAGAACTCACGGTCGAAGATCTCGACTCTCTCGATTCCTTCTTCGCTACCCTTTCCAGTCTTACGACTGCACCTAAGCAGACGAGAGAAAGGACAGAGAGCCTTCTCATGGGGATCAACGAACAAGGCAGCAAGATTTTCATCGCTATCACTCCTGAACATGAAATCATCGGATCACTTACGCTCATGATCGAGCAGAAAATGATCAGATGAGGAGCCAAAGCTGGCCACATCGAAGATGTAGTGACGAGAGAAGGATACGAAGGCAATGGAATAGGCAAAGCGCTGATGAACGCAGCCATCGCAGAAGCTGAAAATTGTGGATGCTACAAAATCATCCTCGATTGTGAAAATGAACTTATAGGATATTATGAGAAATTTTGATTTAAAAATGATGGAGCTTTTATGAGAATGTATTTATAAACCGTCATTGCGAGGTACGAAGCAATCTGGCCTTTTACTCAGTTTACTCAGTTAACCAAGCTCACTCAGTTGACCAAATTTACTCATACCTCAGTGCATCAATAGGCTTCAATCTTGCCGCTCTATATGCAGGATAAATACCGAAAATCAATCCTATCGCCGTTGCAAATCCAAATGCCATAGTGATCGACGACATGGTGATAATCCCTACAATGATACTTTTGATAGCAAAAATAATCACGTAACTAAAAAACACTCCTATGATACCTCAAGAGATACAAAGCACCAAAGATTCAGCAAGAAACTGCATAATAATATCTGTGTTTTGTGCACCTATAGCTCTACGTATACCGATCTCACGAGTTCTTTCAGTAACTGAAACAAGCATAATATTCATCACACCGATTCCTCAGACAATGAGGGAAATCGCAGCGATAGCGCCGAGAAACAATTTCATGGTTCCGGTAATATCATTGATTGTGGTAAGTACATCGGCCTGACTGGCAACCGTAAAGTTCGCGTCATCAGCACTCGAAATGTTGAAATGAGCCAATAATGTTTTTTCGATAGTAGCTTTGGTCGTATCAATCATTTCAGTAGTAGCGACTGACAAAGCAATATTAGAGAGATATTTGGTTCCGAATAGTCTTTGTTGTGCTGTAGTAAGCGGCACAAAAACGGTACTATCCGCGTTACCCATGGTCGATGTTCATTTTTGCTTCATAACTCAAATTATTTTCAATAATACATTACCGATACGAAGCGTTTTTCCGATAGGATTTTCTGCGCCAAACAAGGTCTCTGCGGTAGTAGATCCAATGACAGCCACTTTATCTACATTGTTTACATTTTGCTGACTGATAAAGGCACCATATTCCACCGTAGAATTACGCACCGTCAAATACGAAGGAATAACTCCATATACCGATACCTGCATATTATTTGCGCCATAGATAGCCTGACCTCTACTACTATATTCCGGTGATATCGCAGCAACATTGGGAAGTTTCTCCACAATATCCGCTTCTGTCATGGTAAGGACGTCAGTAGAACTTCTTACTCCTTGTGCATTTCTGACATTGGTTTGACTAGTTCAACCTGGAGTGACAGACAAAAGGTTTACTCACAAGGACTCCACATTTGAGAGAATATTTTGTGTTGCTCATTGTCCGATAGCAAGCAAAACCACCACCGACAAAATCCCTATAATGATCCCTAGGCTACTCAGTCATGATCTCAGCTTATTTTCTTTGAAGGTAAGAAGCGCGGCTTTAAAGTATATTCGTAGGGACATCTTTTCAACAATAATCAATAAATAAAACGGAAAACATTAAACGTTTACCATGTGTCATGGTACTATGTACTCTATTTTTTATCTTTCTGCCCATCTTTATTTTTCTGTTCTTTCCCATCTATATGCACTTTTTCTATCAGACCATCTCTCATATGCACATTGTGTTTTGCAAATTTTGCAATATCGGGCTCATGAGTGACCATAACGATAGTGATCCCTTCCTTATTCAATTCAGTAAAAATATCCATGATTTCATAGCTTGTTTTGGTATCCAAATTTCCTGTCGGCTCATCCGCAAGGATGAGGGTAGGATTTGCAATAATCGCACGAGCGATAGCGATCCTTTGCTGCTCTCCTCAGGATAACTGATTTGGTTTGCTATGTATTTTATGAGCGAGTCACACTTTTTCTAATGCCTTGATAGCTCTTTCTTTCTGTTCATTTTTGGAAACTCCTTGATATGCCAAAGGCAAGGTCACTTGATCAAGCACAGGAATTCTAGGAATCAGATTGTACGCCTGAAACACAAATCAGATTTTTTTTGAACGCATTTGCGCCTTCTCGTTTTCGCTCAAGGACGGAAGCGTTTTTCCATCGAGAATATATTCACCGCTTGTAGGCGTATCGAGCAAGCCTATGATATTCATCAAGGTTGATTTCCCTGATCCTGAAGGTCCCATAATTGCGAAAAAATCTCCGTCGTTGACAGTCAAATCTATTCCAAAAAGCACCTTTTGCATGATTTCTTTTCCGTCCATATAATCTTTTTTGATATTTTTGAGTTCTAGCATGTGCAAAAATTACAAATAAATTAATTAGGTGGAGTTCATCCTCAAGGTCAACCTATTGATCCTCATTCCAAAGCCCTCATAGATTGCATAGAAGATTTCGTTGAATCTTGAGGAGAAGAATTTGTAGAAGTAGACGTCGAAGTACTTGTTGCCGTATAAGCAGTCAACGAAACTACTTCTCACAACGATACTCCAGAAAGGATCTCGGAATTGATACCATCAGAAATTCACACTACCACAGGGGTAGGTATCGTCGTATCTCATTTCATTACAGACACAATAGTGGTTCAACGCAAAGTTTGTAATGCCGTCGTGGGTAGGATAAGGACATCATCCTTTTTCTCAAGAATCACTTTTACGGTCACACTCATACCATCATACACTTTCTTTTCTGATTTTTGCAAAGCGATACTTGCATAATACGACACCACTCCAGCACTCGTCACTGGAGTCGGATCGATATTTGAAATAGCTCACATCACACTATACCCTGGATAGGCGTCAAAAGAAATTTCTGCTACCTGTCACTTATCTATTTTGACGATATCAATCTGATCAATCAGCATTCTCACTTCATAAATATCAGGATTGGACATCGTGATACCATTGGCAGAAGTTCACGCATTGGAAGAGACAGTATCCCCCACTTTAAATCCTATCGCATCCACTGTGCCGTCAAAAGGAGCTCTGATTTCATAATTATCTTTTTGTTGAGATGTCTGTTGCAAACTAAGCTGTGATTGTTTCAAGGAGTTGAGTTGTAAGGTTTTATCATTGCTATCAGGTCCTGCCTTCATATCAGCTAAGGTCTGTTTTAAAACAGCCAGTTGTGTCTCATAATTTTTGATCTCACTTTTTTTCGTTTGAATAGTGATGTCAGAGCTTTGTAGTGAAGTTATATTAGCATTAGCCGTAGTTCTCATGGAAAGAACCTGAGAATCATCAGTTCTTAAAGCCGTTAAAAACGGATATAACGCAGAACTACTTGCGTCGACTCAATTCAAATCAACAGAATTATTGACTGCGGAAATAAGATAATCTAACGCAGAAGAAAGGGTGTTCAAATATTGGATTCATTTATTTTGAAGATTTTGAATCGATTGCGTAGTAGTAGAAGAAGTGGATTCCAAAGATGAAATAGCGGACTGAAAATCCTGGTAAGATACCTTAGTCTGACTATAATAACTATTTGCGGAAGACCGATTCGAAGAACTATGTAAAGAGATATATTGTGCATTCTCTCAATATAAAACATTATACATGTCCTGCAAAATGCTTTTAGTATTTCAAACAACAGTTTTGGAAAAAATAATATTAGTTTGCGCTAAATTACCGTTAGTTTGAATAGATTTTCATTGATCAGAAGACATATCTGCCAATTGTTTTTTAGCTACATCCAGCTTTGTTTGCATATCATCAACATTATTCTGAGCATTGAGAATGTCAGTTTTTGTATATTGATTGATGAGTTTATCATAATTAATCCTCGCATTTTGGATACTCAAAGACTGCTGAGAAAGACTGATATTGAGTTGTTCTTTATCAAGTTCAGCCAAAAGATCACCAGCTTTTACCTTATCTCCTTCTTTCACATAAATTTTTGTCACCTTACCCTCAGTTCAAAATACAAGAGTCTGAAGATTAGTAATCGTTGTGGTACCAAGCACTTCCAAAGAATTTTCTATATCACCGGAAACAACTGTATATGTCTGTGTAGCAGAAACTTCAGTAGTAGCTATGGACGAAGAACATCCTCTAAGAACGAACACAAAAAGCACAAGAATGATAAGAACATACCGTTTATGCCCCTTGATAGTATTCCAAACCTTATCAAAAAATTTCTTTTCGATTTCTGCATTTTGTTGTGATTCCATGATAACATAAAATAAAGTATAAAATTCAGATCTGATTATGATGATATTTCAAATATTCCTTTATCATAAAAATTCCCCTTTTGAAGGGAATTTTCGTAATTATTTGAGAGCACGCGTAGATCTTCCACCTCACATACCCATACCAGGAAACATCATACCAGACGGACGTTCTGTTGAATCTTTCATCATAGTACGATCAAAATCACGGGGAGCTGGCCTCATATATCTCTGCACATTTTGAAAAACCAAAATCAGACTCAATGTACAAATGATAGCAATCAAAGTTCTCTTTATCGTAAAAAATTTCTTAAGTTTATGAAAATGTTGAGTCAAATGATTCAAAATCTAATAGCATTTTAAAAAATAAATAACACTGGTCACATTTCTCAGTTCACTCAGTTCACTCAGTTTACTCAGTTCACGATTTTATCTAAACCATCTCATCATTCCCATACCACCTCTTCCTTGTTCTCTAAATTTACTCACCTGACCAGAAACACCCTCCATCATGATTTTTCTCATATCTTCATTCAATGTTTTTCGAGCATCACTTTCTGTACAAAATAATGACGGATTGTTTTCAAGAATTTTTCTTTGTGCATCAAAACGACCGATGAGATCATCTAAAGAAGCGAGTTGACCAGTAACAATTTCTGTAGAAGTGCGTTGCGCCATACTCTGCATATTCTTTTTGATGAGTTCTAGATTATTGATTTTCATATCGATACTTACAAGTAAATGTTCTGCCGCGCCACTTTGCAAAGCTCAGCTTGTACACATATGTTCTTGCATTTTTCCTTCGCTATCACATCCCATACCAGGGCCTCAAGCCATAGGAGCTGGACCTCAAGCAGTCATAGAACATCATGCCTCTTGTCATCATTTACCTATCATTCATGGTCATCATTCAGGATTTTTCATTTCTCATTGTAGAGGACATCATATCATTCACGCTCCAAAATTCTTCTGACAATTCTTCTGACCTCAAAATTCACGGCCATGCCTACCAAAAGCAAACGAACAGATAACGATGATCAATAAGATACCGCCTATAATACTTAACAAAAGTACAGAATGCCTTGTCATGAATTTTTTGAAATTTTCCATAAAACTATACATAAATAATTAAAAGACTTCTGTGTCTGCCAAAGTAATCAATTGATTCATAGCAGATTGGGTTTGGCTTATCTCTTTATCCAAAGGAGAAGGAGTGAGCACCATATATGATCAGAAAATCATAAACAAGAAAACAGGCACCGCCACATATCGGTAGCGAAACCTAGCAAATAGAGACTTCTTAATCGAATGACCTTCGACCTTGGACCTTATGGACTTTCGGACCTTGTCAGATGGCTCATCATCTACAAAATACCTTTTGTTGATCTTGAGGTTTTCCATACCCAAATAAATTATGTAAATAAATCGAGTGTTCCTTCTTTTCCCGCCATCGCATAAATTTTTTTCTTGGCTTGAGAAAGGAGAGTTCATACGGTATTTTTGTTGCTACCGACAATATCGGCGATTTCCTCGTAGGATTTGTCTTCATGATAATAGAGATATACAATTTCACGTTCTTTATCTGGCAAAGCAGCAAGATATTTTGCAAATACTCATTGTTCATAGGTCGCCGAAAAACGATTCTTCCACGACACATCATACTCATCAACGCGCTCCTCCATCTCTTGTGGATAGACTTCAGATTTCTTTTTTATCAGGTCAAGAGCCTTATTGTGAGCAGTAGAATAAAGAAAACTTTTGCAAGCAAGAATAGTGTGTTTTTTATTGTATTCGTACA
>Ga0172379_10008648_pt1 | contig 12772 bp, 10 predicted proteins | sample GrowelOW334metaG_FD_119756 | JGI IMG/M metagenome (GOLD analysis project Ga0172379, IMG submission 119756) | Groundwater microbial communities from an aquifer near a municipal landfill in Southern Ontario, Canada - Groundwater well OW334 metaG | ecosystem: Environmental > Aquatic > Deep... | reverse complement strand
CGATCGCGGAAGCGGAAAGAATGCTGAACGACATCACCGATGGTTTCCGAGTCAGGATGGACGTCACCGATTCGGGCATTGTCCGATATGTATTCACTGAATTGGAATAAAACTGCTGGCTGGCATGGCCCGCACGCGTTCTTTCGATGACCGCCCGATATGAGGAATGGTTCGTTCGTTATTCTTTCGATTTCGCTCTCATGGTGACTACGATTTGTTTCGTGTATAAACCTCGCCAAGCGATCAGGGAAATAATAAGGGTGCTTCAACCGCTCATCGCCCCTTGGGGCGGAGTATGAACGGCACTAAGCGGAAAACGTGTTCTATCGCGAGGCAACCTTCTATTCCGCGCAAGAAACGCCACGGTTCCGTTTGTGACCCCCTATAAAGAACGCTTAGGAATTCAGGACGGGCTCTATGATGAGCCATTCTGATCTACGTAAGAACGGATCCACGTTTTTATCAATCATCGCTATTCCTTGATTACGCTTGACCGTCGGGATGATCGTTTTTCTCCCTTACCCAATCTTCAGCTCCCCTTTCACGAACTCGTTATAGGCGAGGTCGCGAATGATCCTCAGGAAGGCGTCGCGTTTCTGTCCGTCGCTCATGACTTGACGGGCAAGGTCAGAGTTCACGGCGTTCTGGCCTTCCACGGCGGTGAGGATGGCTTCTTGGAGATCATCGCTTTCGTCGAACTGCTTCTTCGTGTTGTTCCGGGCCTGGGTCCGCAGGGTCTCGTTCTCAAGGAGCTTGTCGCGGACGGAATACGCGTAGTTCACGAGGTCCGTGTCGGAAAGTTCGCCTTCGAAGATCAGGTTGAGCTGTTCGATGAGTTCCTGGAGCCTGATACGTTCGGGATCGTGGGAGGCGCCGGAGCCGATTTCACCGTAGGCGGGTTCGAATTCCGCCACGGCCTCCGGGTCGAGGCCGCCGATTGTCTTTCCGCGGGGGTGGATGGCGTAGTGGGAGAGGCGCACTCCTGTCAGGTCAATCTCCTCGGTATCCTTTCCTTCGCGGACGATGTTGGAAAGGATGGGGAGGAGTTCCTTGAAGAAGGCGTAGCGTTTCTCCAGGGCGGAGTCGTCGCCGAAGTCGTAGATCTGCGAGACAAACTCGAAAATCTTCACGAAGGAGGAGAGGTCCTTCACGAAGAGTCCGAGGGCGTCGGTCGCCTCGCGATCGCCCCGGGCGAGGGTGTCCCGGTACTTCACCCTGAAACGCTGGCAGGGCGGGCCGAGGTATTTCTGAAGCTGGAAGTGGTTGTTCCTGGCACGGTTTTGATCCCAATAGAAGGACGCGAAGGCCTCCACTTCCGACTCCGAATAGATGCCCTGGCCATCGAGCTTGGTTTCCAGGGCATAGATGAGGTTCGGATCGGTGCCCTGCGGGAGCGAGGCGGACTTGTGGAATTTCTGGAAGTCGGCAAGGATCGATGCGGGATCGTTCACGAAATCGATGACGACGGTCCAGTCTTTCTCCGTGTCCCCGCGACGATACGTGCGGTTGAGCCGCGAAAGGGTCTGGACGGTTGCCACGCCCGAAAGCTTCTTGTCCACGTACATCGCGACGAGTTTGGGCTGGTCGAAGCCGGTCTGGTATTTGTTCGCGACGAGCAGTATCTGGTATTCCCGCGTATCCAGGGCTTCCTTGAGGTCCATGCCGTGGACGGCGGGGTTCATGTTCCGCTCATTGAAGGCGTCCCCGGCCAGCTCCATGACCTCGATGTCGCCGGAGAAGGCGACGAGGGTGCCGATGCGGTAACGGTTCTCGGCGATGTACCGGTCGATGGCGAGCTTGTAGCGTATGACTTCCTCACGGCTGGAAGTGACGACCATGGCCTTGGCCTCGCCGTCCAGGCGCCAGGCGACGTGTTCGCGGTAGTGCTCCACGATGACCTTCACCTTCTGGCCGATGTTGTACGCGTGGAGGCGTACCCAACGGTTGAGCGCCTTGCTCGCCCGGTTCTTCTCCACTTCATCACCGTCCCGTTCCTCCCCGTCCTGGGCGAGCTTGTAGGCGACTTTGTAGGACAGGAAATTCTGCAGCGGATCGAGGATGAAATGTTCCTCGATAGCCTGCTTCATGGAGTAGGTGTGGAAGGGGCGCTTCACCCCGTCCGCGCCGGGGCGCCCGAAAAGTTCCAGGGTCTTGCTTTTCGGCGTCGCGGTGAAGGCGTAGAAGGATATGTTCTTGGGCTGGTTGCGGGAAGAGAGATCGGCGACAATGAGGTCTTCGATGCTGACTTCTTCCCCGTCTACGCTCTCCTTCGCGAGGGCTTTCTTGAGGGCGCCCGCGGCGCTGCCCGTCTGGGAGCTGTGGGCTTCGTCGGCGATGACGGCGAAGCTGCGATGCTTGAGATCCGCTTCGGTACCGAGCTTGGCGAGGAGTGGCTTGAAGGTCTGGATGGTGACGACGATGATGCGCTTTCCGCCCGAGAGGGCGTCGCGGAGTCTTGTCGACTTCGCGCCTTCCTCGTTGGTGATGCCCTCCACCACCCCGAGGGTTTTCTGGAATTGGTAGATGTTGTCCCGGAGCTGGGTATCCAGGACCGTGCGGTCGGTGATGACGATGACCGCGTCGAAGACGGACTCGTCCGCGTCGTCGTGGAGACCGGCGAGGTGGTGGGCGAGCCAGGCGATGGAGTTGGACTTGCCTGAGCCTGCGGAATGTTGGATGAGGTAGCGCCGGCCGGCCTTCTCCGTCCGCGAGGTTTCCACCAGGCGCGTCACGGCGTCCCACTGGTGGTAGCGGGGGAAGATCATGCGTTCGCCCACGCTCTTGCGGCCATCGGTTCCGGTCTTCTCCGCCTTTTCCAGGTGGACGAAATCGGCGAGTATGTGGAGCCAGGCGTCCCGCTCCAAGACTTCTTCCCAGAGGTACGCGGTCCGCGGACCGTCGGGATTGAGGGGGTTCCCCTTTCCCTCGTTGTCGCCCTTGTTGAAGGGCAGGAAAAAGGATGCCTCCCCCGCCAGGCGCGTCGTCATCCATACTTCCTCGGTGGAGACGGCAAAGTGGACGACGCAACGGCTCTTGAACTGGAGTAGGGGTTCGGCCATGTTGGTCCCGCTGTCGCGGGGGAGCCGGTCTTTCCGGTATTGCTTGATGGCGGCGTAAACTGACTGGGTGGATTCGGTCTTGAGCTCAAGGGTGGCCACGGGGAGCCCGTTCACGAAGAGGACGAGGTCGATGGAGTTCTTGTTGTTCTTGCTGTAGAAGACCTGGCGCACGACGCGGAGGATATTCCGGCCGTAGAGGGCGGCGGCCTCCGGATTCCGGCCGCTCCGGGGCTTTGCCTGGAGCATGGAGAAGTGGGTGCCACCCGCGCCGACGATCTTGAAGCCGTGGCGGAGCACGGCAAGGGTTCCGAGGCTGTCGAGTTCGGCGACGAGGCGGGAGAGGAATACTTCTTCCGCTTTGCCACCGTATTGGGAAGCGAGCCTTTTCCAGGCCTCGGCGTGGGCGGTCTTGACCCACGAGAGAGTGTCCTCGGTATACAGGGCGAGTCCCTGGTCGTAATTTGTGGATGTCCCTTCCTGCCAACCGTGGGACGCGATGTAGCCGACAAGGTCCGACTCGAAGTGCTTTTCCAAATGGATGTCGCTCATGATCTATGGTGCCTCTTCCTCAACGGCAAAGCGCTGGACAGAATTGAGTTCGGACTTGCCGAGCCAATAGCAGAACAGGGGCGCGGGTATGCGGAGCAGCGTCGTCGCCTCGCCGCAGGGAAGGAGTCCGAAATCCGGGAGGTTGCGGGTTACGACGTAGCCCCGTTCCACGTTCCGCTCCGCGCAGAATTCCCGCATTCCTTTAAGCTCCGTCAAGGTCGTCGTCTGACCGCGATACTTCACTTCGAAAGGTACGAGTCTGCCGTTGGCGTCGGCGACGATATCGACCTCGTGATCTTTTTTACCTCTCCAATAGGAGAAACTGACGTGCCCACCGTAGTAGCGGGTAAAAAGATGCTTGAACACCGCCGTTTCGACGGCATTCCCCATCATGCCGTCATCCTCAAGGAGCGCCTTCCCCTTCGAGAGCACGCTCGGACTTATGGCGGCATCCGCCAAATATACTTTGTGCTTTCCGCGCAAGACTTCCTTTCCGTAACCGAAGGGCGGCAGCTTATGGATGAGATGCACGGACATGAGTAGCTCGATGAAATTGAGGACCGTGGGTTTCTTGAGGCCGAGGTTCACGCACATCGTCGGGATGTCCAGGATACCGCCGCCGTGGAGGCAAAGGTAGAGGAAGAGGTGTTCAAGTTCCACCACGAGCCTGACGCCGAAAAGGGCGGTCATATCCCGTTTGAGCACCTTGTCCACGATGTCCTCCCGCAGGAGTTTTTGCGCCCAGGTAACCGATGAGGCTGTGGCGCATTGCGGAAAGCCGCCGCGCTGAAGGTACTCATGGAACTGGCCGGCGAGTTCGGCCGATAGCGCGGCGATCCGGGAAAATTCCTGGGGCGGCAGGGAGAAAAGGGCATTCAGGTTCCCGATCTCGGGAAGATTCGGCTCGCGGATCTTTCTTATCCGCAGGAATTCATAGAAGGATAGGGTCGCGAGCCGGATGGTGTGCCAACGTCCCACGCCGCTTTCCTGCCCCTCGGCCACCAAAGGCGTGGAGGAGCCCGTGATGGCGATGCGGCGTTCCTTGTTGAAGTCCACCTGGTGCTTCACCCAGACCTGCCAATCGGGGAGGAATTGTATCTCGTCGATGAAGAGGAATTCCTGCCCGTCCTGCTTCGGCTCGATGCTGCGCCAGAGCTGGAGCACCTGCTCCAAGCCCGTCAGTTTAAGGAGGGGGTGGTCGAAGGTAAGGTAGATGAGGTTGGCCGTCGCCGCGCCCTCCTCAAGCAGTTCCGTGATCGCCTGAAGAAATAGGGTAGTCTTCCCGATCTGGCGCGCCCCGGTCAGGAGCACGGCCCGCCGTGCCGGCGGCTTCTTCAGCCACAGGCTCAATTCCGCGAAAGCCGCTCGGCGCCAGGGGGGCAGCTCTTCCACGGGGAGCCCCTGCCACCAAGGATTCATTTGGCGGAGCACGGCGATCAGGTCGGATTCCGGCACGATCATGTACACATTCTACTTCTGAATGTCATTTAGGTCAAATACATTTTACTTGTTCTCTGGTTTTAGTATTACGTACCTACAGCGCGCAACTTCTCAAGGCACTTTATTTCGGTGCCGTTTTGCGTATATGCATTGTGCGACTAAATGACATTGCGTTGACAAAGCGCGAGCTATAGATGACCGCTATATGTAGCGGTTGTGTCATCAGATAATGGAGTGGAGCCGTAGGTGGTTAAGGTTATGTTACGCAGAGTTGACATCCTGCTGACATCTTTATGGCCAGAACGGTATATAGCCGCCTTTAGGCATCTCCGGGTCGGCATGTTTGATCTGCCCCGCTTTGAGCGTACCGGCGATTACTTTTGATGCCATCGAATAATTGCCTTTTTCAATACCCAATCGTTCACGTAAGGTAGCGTTCGTTATGTGCGTATAATTGGTATAGAATTTCGATATTATGCGTTAAAAAACATGATTTTTGTGAAATATTCTCAAAAACATTGAATATTATTTCAAAATGACGATACTAAGGATAATAGTTCTTCTCTGGAGAAAAACGATGTTCGTCGAATTCAGCGTAGCCAATTTCAGATCGATCAAGGAACGGCAGACGCTTTCCTTGGTAGCCTCAAAGAACAAGGAGCTACAGGACACGAATACCTCGCTAAGCGCGAACGGAAAGACGCGGCTGCTAAAAACAGCCATCATCTACGGGGCGAACGCGAGCGGAAAGTCGAATCTCTTCCATGCACTGAAGTTTTTCTTTGCCTTTGCCTGTGATTCCCACTCAAAGAAGATCAACGAGAAGATCGAGACCGAGCCATTCCTTTTCGATGTTCAGGTTCGTAGCCAAAGGTCTGAATTTGAGATCATTTTCTATATCGATAGGGTGCGCTATCGATACGGGTATGGTGCCGATTCCACGCGCATGCACTACGAGTATTTGTTCGCGGTTCAGAACGTCCAAGAAGTAACACTTTTCACTCGCCTGGATCAAAAGATTACTGTCAATTCCAAATATTTCAAAGAAGGTGTAACACGAACGGAATTCGCCCGGGAGAACGTCACATTCCTTTCGGTCTGCGCCCAGAACAACGGAGAACTGGCAAAGCTAATCGTTTCCCACTTTCTGAAAATCAGGGTGACTTCAGGATTGCGCTCGAATTCCTGGTTGACGAGAAAATTCATCAAGGTTAATGAGAACAAAAAGGCGGTCGTGAATTTCCTGAAACTCGCGGATTTCCAGTTGGATGATCTCCGGCTGGAAACGGCGATTCAAGATTATTCGGATATTGACGACAAAGACATCCAAGAGTTCTTTCTTCGAAAGTTCGGTACCCCAGAGAAGGAGACCGTATTATTCGGGCATACGATTTACGACGGAGAGAAGGAAGCCGGGAGAGAATTCCTCAAATTCGAAATGGAGTCGTCGAGTACCCAAAAACTCTTCGAATACGTCGGTCCCTTGATCCAAACGCTTGGCAACGGAGGAACGCTTTTTATCGATGAGTTCGATGCACAGCTTCACCCCCTTATCATCGAAGCGATCATCAAAATGTTTGCGGACCCTGTTGCAAACGCCAAGGATGCGCAGCTTGTCGTCTCGTGTCATGCTGTCAATATCATGACCAACAAGTTGTTCCGCCGGGATCAAATCTGGTTCTGCGAGAAGGACTCCCATGGGGCGACAAACCTTTACTCCCTCGTCGAATTCAAGGATCCTGACAAGAAAGCCTCCGTCAGGAACGATGCGTCTTTCGGCAAGAACTACCTCCAAGGCAAATACGGCGCTATCCCCTACTTGGGTGAGATATTTACGCAAACGGAGTGCGAAGTCTGATGGGAAGCGACGACCTGTTTCGGAAGCGGAAAGCGGCTCTGGAACGTAAGGTCCGTGAACGCGAGCAGCGCCGCATCCTTATCGTATGTGAGGGAGAGAAGACCGAACCGAATTATTTCAAGTCATTTCCGGAAAACCCTGAAGTCTTCGATGCCCTCGATATTCGAGGGAAAGAGCAACTCCCCTGCCATCGCCAGAACCCGGTAACGACGGTTTTCCAACTCGTAGAACGACTGAACGGGGATTGACGGATTCGTATTGTTGCTGTTCCCGGTATTTCTCAATACCTACCGAGAAAAAGCAACAAGCGGGTTCAGCTCTCCGCCCACTCTTCCACGTCGATCTTCCCCGTAACCGCGTTCGTGATGAGCGCCGCGCGGTGCTCCTTGAGCAACTCGATGGCGTCCTGGGTCTTTTTGACGTGGCGAGCGCTTTGGGTCTACTCGGAAAGCTTCTTAGCGGATTCTCTGGACTTAGCCACCTTGGACGATGCTTTAACCAAATCTATCGAACCACTTGTATTCCGAAATGTAAAGTAATTTCCGTTAAAGCGGTTTGGCTTAATCGTATCGTCTAGTACCAAGACAGTCGTCCCAGAGTGAGAAGGGTTTTCCTCTCTCCGATGGATAGACTCTGATGAGCGATACTGATAAGTCAGCACCCACCGGCCATTTTCATTCGAGAATGTAGCGTTATTACTTTCACTCTCTCTTTCATCTGTAAATAGGCGACAGTGAACCGAAAAGGCATCGGGTTGGTAGATTGCAAGATACGTTTCCTTCTGTTTCAATTCGCCATCTATAGAATATTTCAGAGTTCCTTTCCATGTACCTTGCAAGACGGGGTTTGTAGGAAAAAACAAACGGACAACTTTTTCTACAAAGGGGACCTTCCAGAAAAAGTAGAAGATGATTCCCAAAAAAAAGCTCAAGAAGAATAGCGGGCCAAGGAATAACTCAACGATATACTTGATCTCCGACGGAAGAGAATCGAATGAGTATTGGCTCCATATGTAATTGAAAACCAAAAAAAGAAGTATAAACCCGGACGAATGCTTGATGATGTTTTTCATCGCCGGCCCATAGCTACCAAGAAATGGCTATAGTCATTTTGCATAACCTCCATCGGCACTAATGAAACAAGGTGCTCAAAACGCTTACGATGGCACTGCTTAGTTTTTTCTCCTGAACCACATGGGCAAGGATGGTTTTGGCGATAATCCCGGTTGCTCAAGATGAAACGTAGGGACTCGAACACTTGTCTTGCATGCTCAAGCTGAAGAATGTGACAATATCCTTCTATGATACCTTTCAGGCCATGCGCCCGATCAATCCATGGTGCATGACCAAGATGTTGAATCGTAAGCCATCTGAAGAGGTAAGGGTTCACGAATTCATTCATGAAAGTTACGAGACAAGGAATCTTTGAGAAGATCATATACAACTCTGCCTCCGTTCCAAGGCAGAGGGAAGCATTTTGGATGTGATGGTACTTCGGATGAATTGTTCCACTCGTCTCAGACACTATTGGCAGGTGTCTTGGGTACGAGGCAGGAAACTCGATCCGGAGGTCAAAATCATCAGAAAGTTCCACCCCGTCCTTCTCTCCACAGAAATGGTATTTTCCAGAGAGTATTGGTTTTTCATCCACCCAACGCCAGGAAAGTTCAGGAAAACCACGGGCGGCGATGACTTCTCTCTTGTAAATGGCGCTCTTCACGTCGTGAAAATTATCTACCCCAAGGCCGAGTCTCCGTAATTATCTTTGAGGGTTTCCGTTCGAGTTGTTCTCTTCGCTTTTCTTCTTCACTTTCCGGGAACTCGTCGCCAAGCAGTTCTCTCCAGATTTCGCACGCCTTAGCGTGATCGCTCTCAGTAAGCGCTTGTTGCGCCTCAATACTGAATTTCTTGAACCTCTCGACAAACTTCTTTGAGAACTGAACCTTAGTAAATTTCTCCGTCATATTTCTTTTAGGACTGACTGGACGGTATATTGCGTTATGGAGTTCAAGGTCGGTGGTGATATTATTTAGAGTACTTAACAGCGCTTTATCGTCCCGGTCAGGAGTCCCGGCGAAATTATTCCCGCAAAGTATAGTGACCAGAAAGCCCGTGATCTCTTCATACCCTTTGTAATAGGCCCACTTCTTGATGTATTTGCAAATCGATCGGAATTGTTCACTATGTTGGTCTAGTTTTTCGTAAAACCAATCCGTAAAAAGTTTTGGGTTATTTTCTTCCCATTGATCGGAACCTTTACGCGCAAGAAATATCTTCCCGCTACTTTCTCCATAGACGGCTAAGTCAATGTGATAATCTTTTTTGTATTGAACGCGAATACATGAGGTCTTGTCGAGAGGTGGCGTCTCTGTGTGTCCATCAACGGCTTCCATGATCTCATTGTGAACATCTTCTGTCTTTGGCCAGTCTGGTTTCTCTTCGGGGAGGTGTTTCAGATACAGCCCATCGTCGTAATCGTAATCAGCATCAGACTGCCGAATGGTGGTTTTGACCGCAAAAGAGCCTTGTTTGCAGAACGTGGGTTTCTTTTTCCCGTTACTTACGTAATAACCTTCAATCTTTTCACGGAGAGCATCACGACCACGCTTCAGGTTAGCGATTTCGGTTGATGACAGTTCGATCGCGCCAAGGAATCTTCTGAACTCAGAATGACAATTCGCCATGTGACTTCCTTTTTCAGCCTTTCGGCGGAAAATCGTCCCCACCGTGGCTGTCTTTCTGCCCAATTTGGCCATTTTTGTTGTGAATGACTAATTCCGAATGCAGATTGCGGCTGATATCCCGTGCACGAGCAATTGCATCTTGTTTAGTATCAAAATGGCCGGAAGAACGCTCGCCTCCGCCTTGCTTGATATCCCAACCTTTGTCAGGGTTCGGGACAACATGAGTAGTTTTAGGCATATCCTGCTCCTTTAGTTGACGCTATCTTCGAGATAGCGTATTATAATAGATATACCAGAACGGTATATTGATATATCGAATATAGTTCGATATATCAATATTGTCAAGTCAAGGAATCTATATGTCGCAAGAAATTTCTCGGCGAATCGAAATCGGAGTCAGGATCAAGAAAATACGCACAGATAAGAATATGACAGGAAAAGAATTATCTAATATTGCTCAGATAAGTCAGGGATATTTATCAGAAGTTGAACGTGGGCTTTCAGAAGTATCTGGAGAGAAATTGATGCGAATAGCCGAGGGCCTTGGTGTCGGGGTGCAGGATTTAATTGCCCGTGAATCAGCCCTTGCAGAGGCCAAAAATTCTCTCATCATCCCAAATGCTCTGTCTGAGGCGGCCGAAGATTTGGGGCTTTCTTTTTCCCATACAGTTCGGCTTCTTCAAGGGGCTCATTCACTAATGGCCAGACGATCGAGTGGAACTCAATCCGAATGGACAAAACAGCAATGGAAAGATTTTTATGGAAAGGTAAAGCTTCTTCTTGAGGAGTAATGGAATAATGAGAAATGCCAATTCTCGTACTTTAGAGACATCCTTAAGGCTTGACGCGATCGTAAATCATCTTGGAATTGCAAAGCATTGGGAAGACAATGGCCATATGGAGGTGGATGTAATATCTGCCTGCAGGGATAAAGTCTCAAGCTTACTAACAAAAATCGAACCGAAGGGAGAGATATTAGCTCAAGTAATTGCGACTCATTTTCAGGTTCAATTTGAAGAGGTACGCACAAATTTCGATATTGACAAGCTGGAGGAAGTATATCTGTATGGGAAAAAAGAACTTGGGTTCGCTCAAGTACGAGAGGAAATTGCTTCGCCCTCAGTTGATGCACTACTCTTTCAGCGGATCAATGCAACTTCAAGTGATCGCGATAGATGGGTTGCGATCCTAAACTTAACTATCACAGAGGATAGAGCATATTGGAACAAATTTCATGAACTCGCGCATCGCCTTGCCGAACCTCCTCAGCCAGTGCTGCCATTCAAACGACAGAAAGTGAATGACCGCGACGAGGTTGAGAGACTTATTGACTTAGTCGCCGGCAGTATTGCCTTCCATCCAAGCCTTTTTTCTCCTCATGTATCCCCATTGCAAAAAATGCCTTTGAGTTTTGAGATTGTCGAGATGGTGCGGCAGGCCTACGCCCCCACCGCCAGCCTTCTTTCAGTCACGAACGCAATAGTAAGCGCTTGGCCTCGCCCTGCATTAGCTTTTGTCGCGAGTATGCAACCGAAACGTTCAGGGGACGGGACAAGGCTTGATCTCAGAGTGCAACCACAAAGCCGAAACAAGCTTGCAGTAGAAGCAAACCTGATTCTCCGTCCGAATATGCGGGTTCCCATAAATAGTGCGGTATATGAAACTTTTCGGACAGGCATTTCTTCTTTAGTTACCGAGAGCACAAATATTTGGACGTTTTCCACCGGCGGATCAATACCTATACATCCCATTACCCTCGCTGGTATTAGTCTCGGTGAAAGGGTATACGGCATTATGTCGCTGTCATAGTCGGTGATTATTTACCGAACGAGAAGATAATTCTATTCATTGTTTCTGCCGGTCAGCATCGCTTCAGGAGAACACAAGGACTCTCAGCTTTCTTTCCACTCCTCCACGTTTATCTTCCCCGTAACCGCGTTCGTGATGAGCGCCGCGCGGTGCTCCTTGAGCAACTCGATGGCGTCTCGGGCTTCTTCGACGAGGGTGTCGATCTTGGCGGTTTCGCGGGAGAGGAAGGAAAGAATGGTGGATTGTTCGGATATTGGTGGATATGCAATGAATATCTCTTTTACGTCATCGAGACTAAGCTGTATCTTTGTTCCTCCATACGATTTTGTCGATAATTGACTTTGACCATAATCAGAGAAGACGGAATACGCGACCCAACTCGGCAACAATCTACTATTTTTCCGCAATCGGGTAAGAGCAATATGTTGGTTTATGTACATCGGCTCACTTATATCATCAACGACGGCAACCGAACCAATATCCGCGGTTATAGAAAACAATATGTCACCATCCTCAATCTTGGTTCTTTCTGACTCAGCATTTTGAGGAACAGTAACTCGTTGGATATCCCGATAATCAAGAGAGATGGTATCACGAGTCAGATTTCCTATACGTAAAAAAACTGCTCCCTCATCAGAGTAGTATTCTGCCCAGCCTCGCGAGCCACTAGTTATGAATGATAGTTCACGCTTGTATAATGTAACCGTCCACCCCTCCGGTATCTCCCCAAGCCATTCAATGCCGGAATCCACGAACGTTACCGGCTTTACCCATTCGCTAAAGTCGGGATCGTCCGGGCGGACCAGTTCGGAAAGGCCGCGCGTCACCGCGTGTGAGATGAGGGCCTGGCGTTTCTCCAGGAGGAGGGTGATCAGTTCCTCGTAGTCACGGATAAGGGAATCGATACGGACGGTCGCGGAGTCGAGGAAGGAGGCGATTATTGCCTGTGTTTCAATAGGGGGAATGGGAATCAGAAATTTATTTATATCTTCTTGAAATAGGTGAGGTACTCCCATCCCCCCCTTCCTCAGCTCAATTACAGATTGCATATATGTACATTGGAAGAGAAACTTCAAAAAGAGTCCCATCAGATCTTTGTTAGGAGTAATTACAGCTATTGAGCTATTAACAGTCGCTTTTTTGGGTAACTCTCTTACTATATTAACTGTCCCTAATGTTGATCCATCCTTGGCAAGGAGCACATCGCCGACATTGAGAATGATTTCTGGTGATTCATAGAATCGTTTATCATCAGAGGCTCTTTCAAATATCCCTGCTTTCCCTTGGTGAATATGGACAGCTTCAGCCTTGCCAGGGGCTCGGTCAGCGGAGAATCGATGATTTCCCGCAGTTCGGCCTGAAAATGGTCTCAAT
>Ga0172379_10008647_pt1 | contig 12772 bp, 11 predicted proteins | sample GrowelOW334metaG_FD_119756 | JGI IMG/M metagenome (GOLD analysis project Ga0172379, IMG submission 119756) | Groundwater microbial communities from an aquifer near a municipal landfill in Southern Ontario, Canada - Groundwater well OW334 metaG | ecosystem: Environmental > Aquatic > Deep... | reverse complement strand
CGTCCCGTTACCATCGCGATATAGCATTTTATTACTCCGCGCTCGCGGAACAGACGGGAAAGCCGGCGGTGCATATCTGCGCCCCGCGCAAACACCAGCAGGCCGGAAGTGCCCATGTCCAGGCGATGCACGCTGCGGGCATCCGGGAATTGTTTCTGCACGCGGGTCGCCAGGCTATCCGCTTTATCCAGGCCGCGCCCCGGCACCGATAGCAGCCCGGCGGGTTTGTTGGCCACTAAAAGCGACTCGTCAAAATAGACTAGTTCGAGACCGCAGTCGCGCGGAGGGTTGTAGGCTGATTGGGGCAAAATCGTATTAGGTGATGTGGGGTGGGTAATGCGTAACGCACGATCGGAAATAGCCAGTATTGTTCACGGGAAGCCGGCCCGATCTATCCAGTTTCATATATCCGCAAGTGGATTTGCGGCGAAAAACCGGATACCGGGTTATTTCATTGTTTTGAGATCGAGAACTCGACAACTTCGGAAGGGTTCTCGGCGAATGATTGTCCCAGGCTGATCGAACCGTTTCCCTTGAGGGAGATCTCCTCGCGGGTGATGTGTACCACACTGCCGTCACTGAAACGGATATAGGTCCCGTTGGTGCTCTGGTCGGCGATGATGAATTTGCCAAAACGCAATTCGATGTTGATATGCAAACGCGAAGCAAGGTCATTCCGGACGATGAGATCGCAGGTTTCATCCCGCCCCAATGCCGCGCTTCTGTGCCCTTTGTTGATTTTTAACGACTGGTCGTGATATCGCAAAATCATTTCTTCGTCGTTGTCCGGAGACTTGCGGTATGCGGGCATGCCGTAACGGGTGCTAAGCGTGTCCTCCTGTTCACAGACGACCTGGTATACCTCATGATGCTCCTGCTTGCCTTTGAATTCGGCGCGCATGATCTGGCGCATCATGGCCCTCAAATTCGGGGGCAAGGCAGTAAACACCTCATGAGTCGCCATGATCTGGCCCGCTCTGGTTATCGCGGCGACGCGCGCGGCGACATTGACGGTGTTGCCGTATACATCATCGGCCTCCTGGATCACCTCGCCAAAATTGAAGCCGATGCGTATGTGCAAGGGCATATCGTCCAATGGCCGGTCATGCTCCACTGCCAGCTGCATTGCGCAGGCGGCATGAAGCGCGGCCTCGGCACTGGGAAAGGTGACCATGATCTCATCGCCTATGGTCTTGATCAGCGTACCTTGAAAAGCGGAGGCTTTTACGGTCATGGTGTTGATGCACCGCGAGATGATCCTGCGCGCCGCATCGTCCCCGAGCCTTTCGTAGAGCGCCGTGCTGCCGCAGATATCGGCAAACAGGATCGCGAGCTTTTCTAAGCGTTGTGACATGTGAAATAGCCGGTCAGGATGATTTGCTGCATAAAATTTGGATATATTATTGCACGGACGGGATCAATATTTATAGCCGCGATGCACCGCAACCACGCCGCCGGTCATGTTGAAATATTCGACCTTTTCCAGCCCCGCGTTTTCCATCATGCCCTTCAGTTCTTCCTGGCCCGGATGCATGCGGATGGATTCGGCGAGATATCTGTAGCTATCGGCATCGTTGGCGATGAGCTGGCCGATTCTGGGCAACAGCTTGAAGGAATAGGCATCGTAGATTTTTTCCAGCGGCTTGGCTACCCTGGAAAATTCGAGCACAACCAGGCGCCCGCCCGGCTTGAGCACGCGCTGCATCTCGCGCAGCGCGACATCTTTGTGCGTGACATTGCGCAGGCCGAAAGCGATGCTGACACAGTCGAAATGATTGTCCGGGAACGGCAGGTGTTCGGCGTCGCATTGCGTGACCGGCGTGGACCAGCCTTCGTCCAGCAGGCGGTCGCGTCCCACACGCAACATGGCGTTGTTGATGTCGGTGAGCACGACCTGGCCGCTGCTGCCGACTTTCTTCAGGAACAGCCGCGACAGATCCGCCGAGCCGCCTGCCACGTCCAGCACGCGCTGTCCCCCGCGCACGCCGCTGATGTCGACCGCAAAACGTTTCCAGACGCGATGCAGTCCCGCCGACATCAGGTCGTTCATGACGTCATATTTGCCTGCGACCGAGGTGAACACGCCGGCGACGCGCCTGGCTTTTTCTGTTTCCTCAACAGTCTCGAAACCGAAATGGGTGGTCTTGCTCATATCAACTCCTTACGTCGTAGGCTGGCGGTGAGGCACGAACCCCGGCTGTTGGCTTGAACGCGCCGGGGTTTGCGTTGCTCGCCACCGGGTTTAGCGGCTCTTGCCCGCTGCTTCGAGCCGGTGCAGATACTCCTGCCACAATGCATCCTGATGCCGGCCCAGATGCTGAAGATATTCCCAAGTGTACAGGCCGCTGTCGTGGCCGTCGTCGAATCCGATCTTGATGGCATAGCTGCCCACGGGTTCCACGCCGAGCACGTTCACACCCCGCTTGCCGGTTTGCAGCACTGCCTGTCCGGGGCTGTGGCCGCGCACTTCCGCAGAAGGCGAATGCACCCGCAAAAACTCGTAGGGCAGGCGATAGCGCGAGCCATCGGCAAAGCCGATCCCCAGCTCGCGCGATTGCTGGTGCAGGGTGATCTCAGTGGCTTGTTCTATCATGGATTATAGCGAGCGGATCTTTTTCAGCAACGCGGTAGTGGAACGTTCATGCAAAAACGGGATGCTGTGCACCGTCCCACCCCAGCCCTGGACTTCGCTCGCACCGACGATGTTCTCGATCTGCCAGTCGCCGCCCTTTACCAGCACATCGGGGCGGCAGGCGAGTATCAGGTTCAGCGGCGTGTCTTCGTCGAACCTGACCACCAGGCCGACCGATTCCAGCGCCGCAAGCACCATCATGCGATCCTGCTCGCTGTTGATCGGGCGGTCATCGCCCTTGCCTTGCCGTTTCACCGAGGCGTCGCTGTTCACGCCTATGATGAGGGCCGCGCCCAGTGCGCGGGCCTGGGCGAGGTAGGTCACATGACCGCGATGCAATACGTCGAAGCAGCCGTTGGTGAACACGATGGGCCGCGGCAATGCGGCAGCACGGGCGGCAAGCTCGCCGGGCGCGCATATTTTATGTTCGAAAGCGGGTGCGGGATACATTTCGGGAGCCTCTAAAAATTTAAAGTTCGCCCAAATGCAAGGCGCGGAAGTGGGGTAAGCAGGCAAGCCGCAAAGCGGATGCCCGCAAAAAATTTCGCCGCGCCGCATATGGGTTATATGTAAGCAAGAAATTTTTTATGCAACACAGCATAACCAGCCGCTTGGTTGCCGTTTTTTGGCGACTTAGTGGAATGGCTAGTAGTTTGATCAGTTGGGATGAAATTTGAATTTTTAGAGACTCCCGTTAGTCGAGGTACTCGAACATTCTGACCACGCGCCGCACCCCTTTGGTGGTGCTGGCGACATCGGTGGCGGCCTCGGCCTCGGCGCGGTTGACGATACCCATCAGATATACCGTGCCATTTTCGGTGACCACTTTGATGTGCTCGGCGTTGAAGCGCGTGTCGTTCACGAATCGCAGCTTTACGTTGGAGGTGATCAGGCCGTCGTTGCTGCGTGAGGCCAGCGAACTGTTGCCGGAAACGGCCAGTTCATTGCTGACTTTGCGCACTTTTTCAATGCCGGAGACGATTTTTTCTATCTCCATTCTGGTCGATTCGTCCGGCACTTCGCCGGATATCAGCACATTGTGATTGTAGCTGGTCAGGTTCACGTGCATCACGTTTTTCAATTGTCTGTCTATGCGCTGAAATGCCGCGGTTTCGATCCGCTGATCCTCGATAAGGGTATCCCTGCCGCGGCGATCCTGTGCCAGCATGACCCCGGCCCCGACACCCGCCGCAACGACCGGAAAACAGCCTTGCAGGGAAGCGGATAACAGCGCGCACAACAGCAGAGAAACGACGCGCAAGCTCATTCCCCCAGCAGCAGGTAATCGATGATATCGCACAGACAGTGCAAGGTTAGCAAATGTACTTCCTGGATGCGCGCGGTGCTTTGTGCGTCCACGCAAATCAATACATCGTCGGGACGCAGTGCCCGTGCCATTTCGCCGCCATCGCGCCCGGTCAGCGCGATCACGCGCATATCGCGCTCGTGGGCGGCATGGATGGCGGCCACCACATTCGGCGAATTCCCGCTGGTGGAGATCGCCAGCAGGCTGTCGCCGGGCAAGCCCAGCGCGCGAACCTGCTTGGAGAAGATCTGGTTGTAGTCGTAATCGTTGGCGATCGATGTCAACACCGAACTGTCGGTGGTCAATGCGACGCACGCCAGTCCGGGACGCTCCTTTTCAAAGCGATTCAGCAATTCCGCGGCGAAATGCTGGGCATCGGCCGCCGACCCGCCATTCCCGCAGGCCAGGATCTTGCCGTCATTGGTCACACAGTCGAAAAAGATCTGCGCGCTGTCGGCGATGGGCTGTGCAAGCCCGTCTTTCACCTTCAGCTTGATCTCCGCGCTATCCTTGAAATGCTTGATGATGCGTTTGTTGATGTCCATGTGCAGGCCTCCATAAATCAATTTTCCGGGCTGATCCGGCCGTCAGGCGCGTGCCCCGCTGCGGCCCGATAACCCGCGAAGTCGAGTGCCGGTGCATGCTTCCGATGTGTCTCGTCTTTCGCTGCGGGCTTGCTTGAGTCTTATCCGGCGAAATGAATTTTCAGGGGCACACATAGTTGTTGCAGCCGGTGTGATTGCGGATATTAACCGAATCAAGCATCGAACGCATTCTTGAGCCATTGCATATTTTTCCCCTGCATATCGTCCAGCAGCACGGCATCGAACCGGCAAGGCGGCGTGCGCACCAGATCGGCAAGATATCGTTGTGCGGTATGGATGATGCGTTGTTGTTTGCGCGCATCGATGCTGGCCGCCGCACCGCCAAAACCGGCATTGCTGCGCAAGCGCACCTCGATGAATACCAGCGTCATTCCATCCTGCATGATCAGATCGATCTCGCCAAAACGACTGCGATAGTTCTGCGCGACCAGCGTCAAGCCCTGCCGCAGCAGATACTGTGCGGCCAGGCTTTCGGCCTGTGCACCCTGCCCGGTCATTGCGTGCGGATTGCCTGGTCGGGAAACATCTGCGCGCCGGGCGTGACAGGCGCGTCAGACAGTTGTGCGTGGCCCTGGGAAAATATCGCCTGGGTAGCCATACGCTGGAAGTTGTGACCGTTGAGCCGGATCTGGCCACTCACGCCGTCCAGCGGCAAAGCGGAATTCATTTTGCCGGCAAGTATCAGCTGGATCAGCCGGAATGAATCTATTCCCAGCGCGTAAAGACGCTCACTGTCTGCTGCAAGAGGCGGGCTGGAGCGCGGGTAAATCATCACGGCGGGATGGTCGGGCTGCAGCAGCCAGGGCATATCGACAAAGCGGATGCCGTTCAGGTCGTAATTGGTCAGGACGTTGTCGTTGCCGACAAAGATTTGCGAGGTGGCGTAAACCGGCAATTTGTTCGGCAGGTAAGGGCGTATAAGGCGCGCTTTTGCGGCGCCGACCGCGAGAAATACCATGGTGTCGGTTATGTCGGCGATATCGGCGAACACGGCCGGGTCGTCGTTGAATTCGATCTCGCGCAAGATACCCTGGGCCGGGCCCGACCACTCTTCCTCAAAAGCGGATTGCAGGCGCTGGGACAGTTGCGTGTGAGCCGTGATGATGATGGCCTGATGCAGGCCCTGCTGTTTGGCCAGTAGCGCGACCTGCCGTGCTTCGGCTTCGACCGCCATGCCAAAAAAATACAGCTGCGGAGCGGGTTGGCCGTCCACGATGTTCAAGGCCAGTGTCGGCACGGGAATATCCTGCTCCGCCGCCAGCGCGCTCACGCCGCTGCGGGTCAGCGGCCCCACCACGGCGCGCGCGCCGTTGGCGATGGCCTGGCGGTAAGCGGCGACGACACTGTTGTTCTCGTCAAAGTCACTGTATACATGAACCGGCAAGACCAGGTTTTTGGGGTTGATCGCCGCCATGAACCCCTGCTGCACCGCATCGGCTGCGGGGCCGAATATAGCCGAATGCAACGGCAGCAACAGCGCGATATGCGGAAAAGGCGTTACAGTGGGAAGCACCGGCGGAGCAGGCATGGCCTCGCCGGGCATAATGGCTGCGGGCGCCGGCTCTTCGCCGCCGATCGGGGCAGTTGCGGGTATTTCAACCGATGCCGCGGGGGTGATGGGTTGCTCGACTTCCGGTTTGTGCGGTACGGTGCTGGTGCAAGCGTATAGTGAGAACAGGATTAGGAATAAGAGGATTACACGTTGCATAACGAACATCCGCTAAAGTTGGAAACCGCATTATATGTAGTTGCCACCCCGATAGGGAATCTGCGTGACATCACCCTGCGCGCGCTGGAAGTGCTTGCAGCCGCAAACGTGGTTGCAGCCGAGGATACGCGCAACACCGCACATTTGCTGACCCATCACGGTATCAGCGCGAACCGGCTGATCGCGGTGCATCAGCACAACGAGCGCGGCGCGGCGGACAAGATCATCGCGCTGTTGCTGGCCGGGCAAAGCGTGGCCTTTGTCAGCGATGCGGGGACTCCCGCTGTCAGCGACCCCGGCGCGTTGCTGGTACACGCGGTACGGGCGGCGGGCTTGCGCGTCATCCCTATCCCGGGGGCGAGTGCGGCGATGGCGGCCCTGTCTGCGGCAGGCTTGAACGAGCCGCATTTTTTGTTCTACGGCTTTTTGCCGAACAAATCCGCCGCCCGCTGCGCCGTGCTGCAATCGCTGGCCAGTCATCCCTATACGCTGGTGTTTTACGAGGCACCGCACCGCATCGTCGAATGCGTCGCAGATTTGTGCGCGGTGCTGGGCGGCGCGCGGCAGGTCGTGCTGGCGCGCGAGATCACCAAGCTGTTCGAGACGATACATGCCTGCGCGCTGTGCGATGCCGGAGCATGGCTGCAGTCCGACAGCAACCAGCAGCGCGGCGAGTTCGTCGTGCTGGTTTCCGGCGCGATACCGCAGCCGGGATTATCTCCGGAGACGCTGTCCACGCTGTCCACGCTGCTCGACGAACTGCCGCTCAAACAGGCGGTGCAGCTTGCCGCGAAGATCACCGGAGCCAACCGCAACGAGTTGTACCAGCGGGCTTTGCAAATCAAAAACCCCGCGTAGCCTGGGGATATCGGCACATTCCGATTTACTTTCAAACAACCGTTTGATACAGTGATCGGGAGATTCGCGATTCCCGAATAATCGGGAAGGCCGGATTGTCAGGCATGCCTGGCAAACCCGTCGCGAAAATCACCAGGCAGTTCATGCTTCGTAGCGGTGAAGGTAATTTCACCGCAGCCTTGAATGGCAAACCCGTTGCATGGCCGCTCGGCCAGGTCACCAACAGACCGGGACATCAGCCGCAGGTGAACACCATCAAGCCATTGCTCGCTGCATCCGGAGCGGCGGATGGATTGCTATTACAAAATCTTACAGAGACACCCGACATGACAACTCCATTCAAGCCCATCATTTCCTTCCTGTTGATGACCGTTGCGCTATCCGGCTGTGGCGGCGGTAACAAGCCTGCGGCGGGTCCCGGTCCGGGTGCGGCGATGCCGCCGCCCGAAGTGGACGTGATCACCGTGGTTCCGGGCAGGGCGACGCTTACCCAGGATCTGCCCGGACGGTTGCAGGCCTACCGCACGGCGCAGGTGCGCGCGCGGGTGGAGGGGGTGGTTGAAAAAAGATTGTTCCAGGAGGGCAGCGATGTCCGTGCGGGCCAGTCCCTGTTCCAGATCGACGCGCGCAACTACAAAGCAGCGGCGGCATCGGCAAAGGCAGACCTGGCGATCGCGCGCCAGAACGTGGATCGATACAAACCGCTGCTGGAGATCAGGGCGGTCAGCCAGCAGGAATTCGATCTGGCTGAAGCCAGGGCCAAGCAAGCGGAGGCAGCATCGACCAGCGCTTCCGAAGATCTGGAAAACACCACCGTTCCAGCCGCCATTTCCGGCCGCATCGGCCGTGCCCTGGTGACGGAAGGCGCGCTGGTCGGCAGGGGAGACGCCACCTTATTGGCCACCATCGAGCAACTTGACCCTATCTATGTCAACTTCACGGAATCCGGTGCCGACCTGTTGCGCCTGAGGCAGGCCGTCAAGGCGGGCAAGCTCAAACGGGCCGAATCCGCCAGGGTGGAATTGCTGCAGGAAGATGGCAACGTTTATCCGCTGCCGGGCAGGATCTTTTTTACCGATATGGCGGTTGATCCGGGCACGGGCTCGGTGTCACTGCGCGCCGAATTTCCGAATCCCAGGCGCGAATTGCTGCCAGGCATGTTCGTGCGTATCCGTTTTCCGCAGGCGTTTGCGGAGAACGTCATACGGGTGCCGCAGCGCGCGGTGCAAGTCGGAGCGCAAGGCCAGTTTGTGATGGTGGTCGGTGCCGAGGATAAAGTAAACACGATGCCGGTGAAGACGGGAGACATGGCGGGAGAAGATTTCATCATTGCCGAAGGTCTCAAGGGGGGTGAGCGTGTCATCGTGAATGGCTTGCAAAAGGCGCGTCCCGGCACGGTGGTAAAGCCGGTGCCGCTGCCGGAGGACAAATCTTCCACACCCGCTGCTAACGGCAAACCGTAAGGATTCCCCATGTTCGCAAAATTCTTCATCGACCGTCCGATTTTCGCATGGGTGATCGCGCTCATCATTCTGCTCGGCGGAGCATTGGCATTGAAAAGCTTGCCGGTTGCTCAGTACCCGTCCGTTGCGCCTCCCGCTTTGTCCATCGGGATTACCTACCCTGGCGCATCGGCGCAGGTCGTCGAAGAAACGGCGGTGGCATTGCTGGAACAGGAAATGAACGGTATCGAGCACCTGCTCTACATGGAATCGGCTTCCGAGTTGGGAACCGGCAGCATCACGCTGACATTCGAGGCGGGATCGAATCTTGATCTGGCCTCGGTCGAAGCGCAGAACCGCATCAAGCGCGCGGAAGCGCGATTGCCCGATGATGTGCGTCGCCTGGGCATCACCGTTACCAAATCGGCGCGCAACTATGTGATGTTCGTTGCGCTGTTTTCGCCGGACAAAAGCCTCGACGATGTCGCGCTGGGCAGTTTTGCCACGGCCAGTGTGCTCGACAGTGTCCGGCGCGTGCCGGGCGTGGGGGAGGCACTGGTGTTTGGTACCGAGTACTCGATGCGTCTGTGGCTCAAGATGGAAAAGCTGCAACACTACAATCTTTCCCCCGCTGATGTGGCGCGCGCGGTGCGGGCACAAAATTCGGAACTTGCGACCGGCGAACTTGGGCAATTGCCCTCCGCACCCGGACAACAACTTGATGCTGTCATCGTCACAAGAAGCAGGCTTGCCACAGCCGAGGAATTTGGTAACGTCATCGTGCGCACCAATCCGGATGGCTCCACACTGCGCGTAAAGGATGTGGCGCGCGTAGAGCTTGGCGCACAAGACTACAACCGGGCTGCACGCATCGACGGGCAGCCAACCGCTGCGATTGCGATTCGGTTGACACCCGGAGCGAATGCCCTGGATACCGTCAAAGCGGTCAGGGCCAAGATGACGGAGATGGCCAGGTTTTTCCCCAAGGGTATCAATTGGGTCGTCCCTTACGACACCTCCAAGTTCATCGATATTTCCATCAGGGAAGTATTGAAGAGTCTGGCCGAAGCGTTGCTGCTGGTGGTTCTGGTGATGTACCTGTTCCTGGGAAACTGGCGTGCGACATTGATCCCCGCCATCGTCATCCCGGTTGCGCTGGTGGGTGCGTTGGTCGGTTTGTATCTGCTGGGCTATTCCATCAACGTACTGACACTGTTCGCCATGGTGCTGGCGATCGGTATTGTGGTGGACGATGCCATCGTGGTGGTGGAAAACGTCGAGCGCATCATGACCACGGAAGGATTGTCGCCGCGCGATGCGACGCGCAAGGCGATGGACCAGATCGTCGGCGCGATCATCGCCATCACCCTGGTGCTCATGGCCGTGTTTATCCCGATGGTGTTCTTCCCGGGCTCCTCGGGGGCGATCTATCGTCAATTCGCCGTTACGCTGATGTTGACCATGATGTTCTCGGCGTTGATGGCATTGACGCTGACACCGGCACTGTGCGCAACTCTGCTCAAACATACTCCCGGCAAAGAGTTGTTGCCGACCCGTGGCCCGCTGGGCTGGTTCAACCGCTTCTTTGCGCGTACCACGACAAATTACACGGGCAGCGTAAGCAAGATCGTCAAAAAGACCTCGCGATATTTGCTGGTCTATGCGGTGATTTTTGTCGCGATGGGATGGTTGTTCAGCAAGCTGCCCGGCAGCTTTTTGCCCGCAGAAGACCAGGGTTATTTCATCAACGTTGTCCAGCTCCCTCCGGGAGCCACCCAGGCGCGCACTCTTGAGGTGCTGTCGCAGGTAGAAAAATATTATCTCGGGCAAAAAGAAGTCGAACATGTGATTGCCGTAGCGGGTTTTTCATTCGTCGGGCGGGGCCAGAATGTCGGGATCGTATTTGTGACCCTCAAGCCCTGGGATGAGCGAAGCGCGGAGGGCAGTTCGTCGGTTGCGCTGGTGCGTAAAGCCAACATGGCGCTTTTTCAGGTAAAGCAAGCGATGATCTTCGCTGTCAATCCGCCGCCTATTCCGGAGTTGGCCGCATTGGGAGGCTTCGATTTTCGCCTGCAAGATCGCGGCGGCGTAGGACGGGAAAAGTTGCTGGAAGCTCGCAACATGGCATTGGGCATGGCCTCGCAAAATCCGGTATTGGCCGGGGTACGCCCCGAAGGCCAGGAAGCCGGGCCGCAACTGTTCCTCGATATCGACCGGTTGAAAGCCGAGACCCTGGGCGTTTCCATCGCAGACCTCAATGACACTTTGCAATCTTCTCTGGGTGTTGCCTATATCAATGACTTTACCCGCCAGGGGCGTATCCTGCGCGTGCAAATGCAGGCGGAGCCGAGCACGCGGCGTTCGCCCAAAGATATTCTGCGGCTGTCGATACGCAACGACAAAGGCGACATGGTTCCATTGTCAGAACTTGCGACAGCACGCTGGACCGCCGGCTCGCCCAAACTGGATCGTTACAACGGCCTGGCAGCGATGAAGATTTCAGGCGGCCCGGCTCCCGGGCGCAGCAGCGGCGAGGCCGTTGCTGCGATGGAACAGATCGCACAACAGCTGCCGCCGGGCATAGGTTTCGAGTGGTCGGGTACTTCATATGAAGAACGGCAATCCGGCACACAGGCACCCTTGTTGTTCGCCATTTCGCTGATCGTCGTATTTCTGTGCCTGGCCGCGTTGTATGAGAGCTGGTCGATCCCGTTCGCGGTGTTGCTGGTCGTGCCTCTGGGTATCTTCGGCGCGGTATTGGCGGTGACGCTGCGTGACTTGCCCAACGACGTGTATTTCAAGGTGGGCTTGATCGCGATCATCGGCTTGTCATCCAAGAACGCCATCCTGATCATAGAATTCGCACGCAGGCTGCAAGACAGTGGAATGAGCGCGATCGATGCAACGCTGGAGGCTTGCCGCCTGAGGTTCCGGCCCATCCTGATGACCTCTATCGCATTTATCGCCGGGGTATCTCCGCTGGCGTTCTCCGTCGGGGCGGGTGCGCAAAGTCGTCATGCCATCGGAACCGGGGTGATGGGCGGCATGATAGCAGCGACCTTGCTGGCGGTGTTCCTGGTGCCGGTGTTCTTCGTGGTGACGCGTCGTATCTTCCCTGGGCATGCACGAAAGTCGGCCGAACACGAGGAGAGCCAGCATGACTAGACTGCGCGATAAATCAACGCTGGCCATCCTGGCGGCGGTGCTGGGCGGCTGTTCATTGATGCCGAACTATGAACGGCCGGACGCGCCCATCAAGACTGCATGGCCTGACAGCGTGAAGTTAAAAACTGCAACAGGTCTTGTGGTTGCCGACTGGCAACATTATTTTCCCGATCCGCGCCTGCAGGCATTGATCGCCGCCGCGCTGGAGAACAACCGCGATCTGCGCATCGCTACCGCGCGTATCGCCGAAGCGCGCGCGCAGTATGGCATACAGCAGGCTGACCGTTTGCCGAACCTGAATCTGGCGGCGACACGGAATGCCTCGCTGACGCCGGCCGGCGCGTCTGTGACCGGCAGTGCGCTGAGTACGCAGCGTTATGACGTGGGCGTGAACCTGGTGTCCTACGAGCTGGATTTCTGGGGGCGGGTCAGCAGCCTGAATGCGTTTGCCAAGGCCAGTTATCTCGCCACTGAATCCGCACAGCGCGCATTTCGCCTGTCGCTGATCGCCGACGTGGCGAACGCCTACTTGTCGTTGCTGGAAATGCGCGAACGCACCCGGCTTGCCGCCACAACTGTCAAAGCGCGTGCCGAAACCAGGGACTTGATAACGCGCCGCCGCGAGGCTGGCGTGTCCAACGATACGGATTGGCTGCAGTCGGAAGGATCGTATCAAGCAGCCGCAGCCGAACTGGCCAACCTGGAACAGCAACAGGTCGCCGCAGAAAATTTGCTTGATCTGTTGGTGGGGCAATCAATTGCGGGGATGAAAGACCTGCCCGCCGGACGCAGTCTCGCCGAACAGGGCATCAGTTCCGACCTGTTCGGCGGATTGCCCGCGGAGGTGTTGTTGCGGCGTCCCGACGTGCTGGCTGCCGAGCAACAGTTGATCGCCGCGAATGCCAATATCGGCGCGGCACGCGCGGCGTTCCTGCCGCGCATATCGCTGACCGGCAGCGTGGGCACGGCCAGCCGCAGCCTGTCGGGCCTGTTCGATGCGGGTAGCGGCGCGTGGAGTTTCCAGCCCGCTATCATCCTGCCGTTGTTCGATGCCGG
>Ga0172379_10008645_pt1 | contig 12773 bp, 22 predicted proteins | sample GrowelOW334metaG_FD_119756 | JGI IMG/M metagenome (GOLD analysis project Ga0172379, IMG submission 119756) | Groundwater microbial communities from an aquifer near a municipal landfill in Southern Ontario, Canada - Groundwater well OW334 metaG | ecosystem: Environmental > Aquatic > Deep... | reverse complement strand
AATAATAAACGAAATTCAAGGGATAAGTTAATCAGGTTATCAGCAGGGAGCTATATCCAACTATGTGCAAAAAATGTGGAACAAATTATAGGAGGGAACCTTAGTTATCATTAATTAAATCGTTATAGTAAATCAAAACACAAAAAATGTCACATCTAAAATATTCAAAAGAAGTTATGAAGAACTTTATGCATCCCAAAAACATGGGAGAGATAAAGAATGCCGATGGCGTTGGGGAAGTTGGAAATCCAATGTGTTTGCTGCCTGAAGAAATGATACACACAGCTAAATGCCTTGTTCCTATATCTCACCTCAAAAAAGGTGATTTAATTCTCACGCATAATGGAAATTATGAAGAGATTAATTTAGTTTCTTCCAGAAATTATAAAGGAAAAATAATAAAACTTAAAAATAAATTAGGTGAATTAAAATTAACTCCAGAGCATTTAGTGTATGCTGTTAAAGTCCCTTCTGAAAACAAATTTAAAAGAAATAAGGGGAAAAAACAATTAATTCCATCATGGTATCACGCAGAACATCTTGCAAAAGGTGATATTATCCTTTATCCTAAATTGAAAGGTGAACAAGATATAAAATATTTAGATATTAACATCCCTAAATTAAAATATGATTTCAAAAGCAAGGATATGCCTAATAGAATTCCTCTTAATTATAAATTATTAAGATTATTTGGCTATTTTTTGGCGGAAGGCCATATAGAAGAAAAACCTTCAAAAAATTTTATCTCATTTACAATAAATAATGATGAGAAAGACATATTTGAGGATATAAAAAATATATGTAAGGATTTATTTGGTTTAGATATAAAATTTAAAGAAACTCCTGAAAGAAAGACTCTGGTTATATTTCTATATAATGCAAAAGTCGCGAGATGGTTTAAAGCTTTATTTGGAAATGGAGCAAAAAGTAAGTATTTACCTGAATGGATTATGAATTTACCTATCGAAAAACAAAAGCATTTAATTTATGGTCTATGGAAGGGTGATGGATATTTTAACTTAAATCGTGATGGCCCAAGAGCAGGTTACGCAACAATTTCATATCAATTGGCGCAACAAATTAAGACTCTCTTAATAAGACAAAACATTCTCCCTTCAATTTATCTGGATAAGGAAAGAATATCAAAATGGGCAAAGCATCAAAAAGCTTATAGAATTCATGTGGGACAAAGAGATTCATTAATCAAATTATGCAAAATTTTTGGTGTAAATTATAAACCAAAATCTTACGAATCAGTTAGATCATGGTTTGATAATAATTATTTATATACTCCTATTACAAGTGTAGAAAAAGAAAAATTTTCTGGCAAAGTTTATAATTTAGAAGTAAAAGAAGCTCATTCATTTACTCAAGAAGCATTTTGCGTCCATAATTGTGGAGATGTTATGAAAGTTTATATTAAAGTTTCAAAAGTTGGTGGAAAAGAAATGATTAAAGATATAAAATTCAAAACATTCGGATGTGCTTCAGCTATTGCAACCTCATCTATGATTACTCAGCTTGCAAAGGGAAAGAATTTACTTGTAGCTGGAAAGATTACCAATGCAGATGTTGCTGAATCGCTTAAGGGACTTCCTCCAATAAAAATGCATTGTTCGAATCTTGCTGCAGATGCTTTGAAGGCGGCTATCAAGGATTACAAATCCAGAAAGTCTAAAAAGGGTGAAAAGTAAAAATATTTACTTATCTAATAATTAATTATAATTAAAATGGAAAAAATAAAAATTACACCTAAGAAAATTGAAGAAATTGTTATAAGAGCTGCAATTGAAATAGCCAAGACTGGAGAGGGAGCTTTATTTGTAATTGGAGATAAGGTTGAATATGAAAAGTTGATAAAACAGAGATTTGAACATGTTAATGTTTTTGAAAATGGGGCTTATAAAATTTTGAAAGGACTTGCAGTGATTGATGGTGCAGTGGTTATAGATAAAAGAGGAAATCTTGTTGATTATGGTGTTTTGATTAAAAAAACTAAAGCATTTATTGGATATGGAACAAGACATGCTGCAGCCCTAACTGCTTCGCAAAGAGGAAATACTGCTATATTAGTCTCTGAAGAAGAAAGGAAAGTGAAAATATTCAAAGATGGAAGATATTTAATGCAGATTGATGCGCTTGAAAAGAATGTTGAGAAAAAGGTGCCTATGATTTCTGGAATTTTAGAAAGTGTTGGAGCGGGATTGCTTGGAACAATAGGAACTGCTGCGATTGCTCCTACTTTGGGTGTTGCGTTGATTCCTGGAATAATTCTTTTTGGTGGAAGCTATTACGCAATTAAGGCTTTTATGGAAAAGCACAGTAAATAATTCTGAAAAATAAAAACAAATGACTACTAAAATAATTAATAATAAAAGAAATTTAGGGATAGCTTGTTCAGGCTGCTTGCACATAGGATTATCAGAAAATCTCATAATGGTTCAAGGAACATATGGCTCAAACTATTCTTGGAACTCGTATTATTAATAAAATCGTTGAATAAAAATGGAAAATAAACACGTTGGTTGGATGCTTGTAGGATTGTCCTTTGTAATAGGATTAATTATATTCATATTTAATGCTGGCCTTAGAAATATTGTGGCTGAAACTTGTAGTCATGGACCGACTTGCACAATGTATGATACAATATCTATGCAGACTTGGCTGAGTGTGGCGATTGCTTCAATTATTTTAATTATTGGAATAATGTTGATATTTGTTAAACCAAAAGAAAGAATAATCACTCAGGAAAAAGTTATTGTTAAAACATTACAACCAAAAAAGAAAAAGCTGGACTTAACAGGACTGGATGAACAAGAAAAAAAAGTAATTTCAATGCTTCAGGAAGAGAACGGGGCAATATTCCAGGCAGATTTGATGGAAAAGTTGGGAATTGGAAAAGTTGGAATGACAAGAATGCTTGATAAGCTTGAAGCAAAACAATTAGTTGAAAGGAAGAGAAGGGGAATGAATAATGTTATTGTTCTACGGAATTAATTGTTAATAATAAACTTATTCAAACGTGCTTGAGCTACTGATTGCATATACTGGTTCCACATTGATAATTATCTGATAAACTTATTATTGAAACTTATGTTATTAATTACTTCTTAGTTTTATTAATAAAATAATCATGTAACTAGTTACTCCAAAGCGGATATAATAAAGGATTCCTTGAATATTTTAATTAAATTATTTACAGGAGGTAAAACAAATGAATACATGGGTTATTGCTGCGATTTTCATAGGAGTTATGGTAATTGCAGGTGTGGCTGTTTCGGCAGCAACAAGCACATCAACTTCTGGAAGCACAGCACAGAAAGCCCCAACTTGCGGTTCGAGTTCATGCACTGCTGGCAGTGGAACTGGAACATGCGGATGCGGAATGAAAACATGCGGAGCCACTAATGGTGGAACTTGCGGTTGTGGAAAAAGATAAGTTTTTATTTGGGGCGAAAGCCCCTTTAATTTTATTAATAATAAACGAAATTCAAGATATAAGTTAATTAGGTTATCAGCAGGGAGCTACATCAAACTATGTGCAAAAAATGTGGAACAATTAATTCTTGGAACCTGAGTTATTAATTAATTCTTGAAAGTTCTTCCAGAGAATATATCTTATGATTTTCGGGGGTTAATTTGCCTTTCAAGATGGGATAACCCTCATGAATTATCTCAAAATCTTCTGGTCTTGTAATCTCAATAACTATTGGATCATGACCCTCTTCAGGACCACCTAATTGTCTTGCTCATTTATTTGCAAATCCCTTGGCAAGATTTCTAGCCATCTTTTCTCCATAGAGAGCACTATTAAAACAATGAATTTCAGTCTTACAATTAGGAAATTTTAGATTAAGTCTATTCTCTTGTTCATAAGCTAATCTTGTGGTTCCTGAATAATATTTCATGAAGCTATCGATTTTAGATAATATATAAATTTATTGAAAAACAAAATATTCGTCCTACCCAAAGCTTAAAAATGCTGATTTTATATGTTGGGCATGGAAAGAAGACTATTAATCTTGCTTATTGGATTATTTTTAATGATAGACTTGCTTGCAATATTATTCATTTATAATCATAACCTTATTGATAAAGATAATAAGGAAAGACATTCTGAGGTAACTTATTCTGGAAATACAATAACTAGTGCTGGTTCAGCTTCGACTTCAAAAACAAGTTCTTCAAGTTCTGCCCTAAGTTCTTTCTCTGGCTCGTATGCAGGGGAATATGTTGATATGGGAAGTTGTGGGTGTGGGAAATAAAAAATTATTTATCCTACTCAAAGCTTAAAAATACTCAAAATAAGTTTTATTCTTACTGAATCAAAATGTTAAAATTTACAAAAGCCCAAATTGAAAATACAAGAAGAGACTTTATTAGTCAGGACTATCCTCAAAAAGTTGCACAACTTGATGGAAGATGTATAGAATATTTTATTGCTCCAAGTGGACTTTATATACAAGAGGGAATACACATACCAAATGGTTTATTCAGAATGACTGGAGAACCTCAAGAAGGATATATTGTTGCAGTTAGTGATGAAGTTCCAAAAATAATCCAACCACATTTTGCTGTTAGTGAGCATGATGAATTTAGAGTTTATGGTTTAGAGGACTTGGATAGAACCATACATTCAGAAAGAAATATGATTGAAAATATTCTTAAGAATGAACCATCTTTGAAAGAGAACTATGCTAAGAATAAATTGGCTCTTTATGAACACATGATAAAACATTCGGAAGGAAATTTAGACGGCTGGGGCTTCAATCAACAAGATTTTGAAGGTTTTATTAGAGCGGCTGAATTCCTTAGAGGAATAAAATAAAAAAGAAGTAGAAAAAATAAAAAATAAAATAAATTTAAGCTAGTCTGAATACAACATTCACACTTGCTGAAACATCTTGTTCTCCTGGAACGATATTTGCAACTGAAGCTTTAACTGTTGCTGAATCCATTGAGGCTACACCGGCAGCAGATTCATATGCTCTATAAGGCATATATCCGTATTCATTTACAGATACTGAAACTACTTTTCCAAGATCTTTTCCTAAACCTTCAGCGATACCACTTGCTTTTGCAGTTGCATCTTGAGTTGCTTGAGCCATTGCTTGTTTCTTGTATTCATTTTGTTTGTCTGGACTTAATTCAAAGCTTATGTAACTTACCCCTGCTCCAGCATTGACACCTGCATCTATTACATTTCCTAATTTTGCAGATTCTGAAGAAGGCATTTCTATTTTTATAGAATGGTAAGCTTTGTAACCATCACAAACTTGCCCATTTCTAGACCATTGACAATCTTCATTAACACTAAAAGATTGAGTTATGATATCTTCTTTTGAGAAACCTTGAGCCAACAAAACATTTGTCATCTTATCTACAATACTAGAAGCAGCTCTTGTAGCTTCTGAACTTGTATTTCCTGTTCCTTCAATACTAAAATAAACAGTTGCCAAATCTGGCATAGCTTTTACAGTTGCCTGTCCATTCATATTTATTGTAGGACCTTTTGGACCAAATGCATAATATCCTATTCCTGTTAACAATAACACTCCAACAACAATTATCAGAGTTATTTTTACTGAGTTTTGCATTTTTTTAATTTTTACCTCCTTTCAATACATTAATTATTAATTTTGAGTTTTGCATTTTATAATTTACTCCAATTTACTATAGTCATAATAACAACTGCAAGAACTGCACCAAGTGAAAACCAATACCAATCTGGAAGAGACTGAAGATAACTAATGAATGAGAATGGAATTGCTGTGTTTACTGCTGGAGCCATTACTGAATCTTGTGCGGTACTTGCTAAAGATACACCCTTTTCTGCAAACATTTGAACTGAGTCATCTCTTAACAGATAATTTGTGGGAGTTACAAAATATTTTATTGCTATTGCACCAATGCCTGCCACAATTGCTACAGGGAGAATAGATTTTAGCTTATTTGTAATTCTTGATCTTGGAGAAATTATAATCGATTTGTTTGAAACTTTATACATAACTATCTTTTTTCCTTTCTGACTCCAGAAGAAGTTCTTGGATTTTTCAATAAGCTCGGCATTAAGAAGGCTGTTTAGATTATATTCAACTGTATTAATTGGCATCTTAAGAGCATGAGCTATATCTTGCTCACTGGCTTCCTTCTCTTCTGCAAGATAATTGATTATCTTTTCACATGTTTTGTTTCCTAGAACTTTTGAAAGCTTTGAACTTCTTTCATCATCTAAGGAAACCATTAAGTAATTTTTGTTCATGATTTTATATAGTATTGCTGTCTTTATAAATAAAGCGAAGGGTTCAAAGGGGATTGAAGTTATAACTAATTATGATTAACTCTGGAGACGATTAAGCATCTCTTTCATCTGATCAATCTCGGCCTGTTGACTTGTTATAATATTATTACAAAGTGTTTTTATTTCTGGGTCACTTATCTTAGTTTGCTCACACATAAGAATTGCACTTGCGTGATGGGGAATCATAGATTTGAGAAATTGTTCATCTGAAATTGCAGTTTGCTGTCTTATAAAAATAAAGAAAATTATTAATATAAGGATACCTGCAATAATTATAATAAGATTAACTTTTTTATTTGGGTACATTGATTTCATAAAAATTAGTTCTAAAATAATCATAACAGAGGTCATTAGACCAGCCATATAAAACTGATTAAGATTATTAAAAACATTGGAGAATGTATTGGTCATTGAATACATAAGTATATACATTAAAACAAAGTGGATAAAAATCATGATTGCTAGGAATTTATATGGAGAACTCATCTCTTTTTTATGATTATGATGCATATTATTTATACAGAATTAAAATATTTAAAACTATCTCTAGATTTAAATCTCATAAATCAATTTTTTATAACTCAAACTCTTCAATAAAATTAACAATCGTTTTGTATTTTTCTAGAAACTTTGATCCTTTTTCAGTTATTGAAATTGATTTTTCTCCATTTGAGTTTATTTCTTTTACAAAGCCTTTTTGGGAGAGTTCTGAAAAATATTCCTTGAATCTTTGAGTGGACATGTTGGATTTTCTGATTAAGGGAGTTATTTTAATAGAATTCCTATTTTCATGGATAACATTCAGTATATCTCTTATAATTTCAAGTTTTTCTCTTTTGACCATTTCAGTTTCCTATTTTTTTAATAACTTTGTAAAGAATTGCTAGAAATATCCCGGAAGATGCAAAATATATTAGGAGCTTAAAACCTTGGAAGAAATCTGGAATTAGAATATCTAGAATGTTTAAAATCCAGAATGCTAAAAGCAGAATATAAATTACATAAAGTTTACTTTTCTTGCCTTTAATTACAGATTCCCTATGAGAAAGAACTACGACTAGAATTATGAATAAAAGGAGAATTAAATTTAGGGCAAGATAGACAATTTGATATTTAAATAAAACCATTATTAATGCGATAATTGCCGCCAATGCATGAAATAGATATATTTTATTTCCCCCATCCCATTTTTTATACATTATACTGTAAAGAAGGCAAAAAATTGCCATTGAGCTAAAGTACATAAATACAAACAATGTAAATTCTCCAAAGAAAAACCTTGGATAAATTTTGAATATCTCTATTATGTTGAAATAACTCATTACAAATTTAATAAAAGACCTGAAAAAATAAGCGAGAGCGAAAAACAAGAATGCCTGTCTGAAATATTTTATTCCTTTGTAAGAACTTAATTCATAAAGTTCTTTAGTTCCAAAATAAATCATTAAGCTACAAACAATTATTAAGAATGAATAGAATATCTCAGTTCCAAATCCTAGATTAAACATTTCTGGCGGTGGAGCTCTCATTTTATTCTCAGATATCATAATTATTTAAAGCTTTATAAGAGAAATGGATTTGTGGTCCATCTTGCTTATAAAGAAAAATTATTTTTGTGTATTATGAAAAAATTGAAAGGAGGTACAAAAATGGAAAAGAAATATATTGCTGGAATTTTTGCTATTGCAGTAGTTGCAGTGCTTGGTGTTAGTATGGTTTCTGCTTTTGGATTAGGCAATGGTTTTATGAATCATGACAAAGCTCTAACTGATGCGGAGAAAACTGCTATGGAACAAGAAAGAACAGCTATGCAAACAGCTTTGGAGAACGAAGATTATGCAGCATGGAAATCTCTTATGGAAGCTCAAATTGCAAAAATGCAAGCTGAAATAACTGAAGAGAATTTCAATGCACTTGTGGAACAACATGCACAAATGAGCGAGATGAAAGCTGACATGGATGCCCTTAGAGAAAAATATGGCATTGATGACAAGCAACCAATGAGAGGAGACAAACCAAAATTCAATCCTAACTTAGATTAAACCTCTTAACTCCTCACTTATTTTTTTTATTTTAGAAATGGACTTGAAGTCTATTTTTAATTTTTATAATTATATTTCATAAATCAACTTATACGCCGAGTCTGCCCCTGGCGGAATTATGTCAATCTTTTCAAACTTCAATGCAGGGATGTTTTCAACTTTTCTTTTTACTGAGCCTGTTACTAGAATTTGCCAGGCCTTTGCAGTGTCTTCTCCAAGTTTTGATGCAGCATTAACTTCAGAACCAAAAACATCTTCATCACCTATTCTTAACATTTTTCCATAACCAAGACCAATACATAAAAGAACTTTTTCAACATCTGTCCTATGTTCATTGTAATTTTTAAGAGTTTTTTGCATGGCCACACCACACTCAATTGCCTTTTGTGGATTTCTAAAAATAACAAGCATGCTGTCTCCTTCCATTTTTAATAAAATTCCATCATATTTTTCAATACAAGGAATTAACATTTTTTTTGATTCGTGGATAGTTTGAAGGAAATGAATTATTCCAAATTCTTGAACTAATCTTGAGAAACCTGAAAGATCTGTAAACATGACTGCCCACTCCTCCCCAAATAAATCCCATATTCTAGAATCAATTTCTGCTTTGTTTGCCCCAGGATGCATTCTTTCCTCAATTAATTTTTGAAGTCTAGCTCTAGAAGCATCTGAGCCTATTTTTGTTTCGATTGGTTCCATAGAGAATTTAGGATTGAGAGATTTAAAAGAATTTAGGGGATTTATGATTTCTTAAGTTAATTAGTAATTTTAGAATTGATTATTTATTTTCTTTTTGGTAATCCCCATTGCCAACGTGGTTTTTCACCTTTCCAGAAGCCGAAAAAGAATATAATTGCTATCATTAGTAAAATACCTATAAACGCTGCACCGGGTGCATCATCAGTTTCACCTATATAAATTCCTGCAAAACAAAAAATTAAACTGATAAATATTACAAGCCAACCCTGCCATCTTACAGGCACCCATCCCCAGCCGAACAATTTTCTTTTAAACCAATATCCTTTTGGATTGTTGTTATAATAATCGAGATATTTATTCATATAGATAAATCATGTTTAAGGTTTATTAATTATTCCATTAGAGACATTCACTTATTGCACCATCCCATATTTCTTATTCTTAGAGGTCATCTTGATAAAATAATTTAATCTTTGCTTGAAAACTTTCGGAAGACTTCGAGTTCCTTCAATCCATTCAATTCTAATACGTTTATATGATTCAGGAAATTTACTAAAATTTTTCCAGGTTGTTTTATTTTTCTTTAATTCATTGAGAATATCTTTTTTTATAATGCATTTTTTATTTTTTGATGAACCATCAAATACATGCTTAACAGCATTAAGACCTGCAGGAGTCATTTTCTTTTGTTCAATAAGCCGATGAATTCGTTCTTTATTCATTTGGGAAAGTATACTATTAGATCTCCTTGGAGTAAATCTTTGAGCAAATTTTTCTTCATTAATACCCTTAACAGTGCTATCAATCCATCCATAGCAGAGAGCTTCTTCAACAGCATCATTATAAGGTATTCTTGATTTACCAGAAGACTTTCTAAAATATACTAACCAGATTTCTTTTTCTTTATCGTAATTTTTTGACAGCCATGAGCGCCATTGCTTTCTTTTAGTTACATAAAGAGTTTTTCCTAGATTCATATTTTCACCCATATCTAACTTTCATCCACAATATAGAACCTGCGAATAGTATTGCAATTGTGTTTGAAAATAACATTGGGCCATTGTTTAACATTATGGCATAGACAAGCCATAATATAATTCCTAAAACATAAATTAAATATCTTAATAGCGAGATATCTTTGGTTGATTTAGTTTTCCAGGATTTGAGCATTTGAGGGATTAGTGAAACAATAACTAAAATTCCTGCTGTGTATCCTATTAAATCTATGAATTGCATGATTTGATTTAATTGAATTTTGTATTTAAAGATATCTGACGAATTGTTAATAATAAACGAATTTAAGGATAGATTGTTCAGGCTGCTTGCTCATATAATTATCAGGAAACTCAAAAATAATCTAATAACCTCATTAACTTATTCTTGGAACTTGTTATATTAATTACGCAGTAAATATTTCGTAAATATTAATCCTAAGCAAAGCTTATAAAAGGAAATTTTTTTGGTGTAAAATGATTCAAAAATTAAAAGATTATACGAAGTGTGTTATTGCAAATAGGGCGACCTTGGCAGGGGGCATATTTTTTGGATTAGGCTTAGTTGGAGAGTATTTTAAAAATAAAACAGGAGTTGAAATACCCAAAGAGATAATATCGCTCTCAAATAATGTTGGAGAAGCTTTACTTGGCTTGACATGGTTTGGTTTAGAAACTTACACTTCATATATAAGAACTAGGCGGCATATAGAAGAAAATGGTGGAGTTGCCCCAAGATTCAGAGATAAATATCTGAGCTCACTTTACTGCAATAAGACGGGTTTTAAACTTGCAGTTAAAGAAGCTGGTTTGGAGGGATTAATTAAAAAATGAAAAGCAAAACAACCGAGATATACACCATGCCTTTCGTTTCAGAAGAATATGTAAAAGGCTTTTTTGAAATGAGTCCTGAGGATAGAGAAAATTTCTTGGATTGGGCAAATGTTAATTTATATCAATATAATCCTGTTTTAAATCATAGAATTAAGCAGTTTGGGGGTTTTATTCCAGGTTTGAAAGATATTGATTTATATAAAAAATTAGCCCTTGATACTTACGCTATGTTATTAGACAATAGTCCAGATTTGAGTTTGCCAATTGTTAAAAGGGATACTTATTTTAATTTTTTAACAGATTTGTATGAGAGATGTCCTAAATTGGGAGAGGATGAAACAACGAGTAGAGGTGATGCGACCGATTATTTTATTGGTATTCAGGATAGAATGATTGAAGAAAACAGTGCGCTTATTGATCATGTGATACTTCCCCCATTGAATGAAAACTTTGAAGATATGAAAGACCGACTTTATCATGCTATGGGAGCTTTTATGGTGTACGAATTAATAAGCAGAGAACATTTTATGGCGTTAGAAGGGGTTAGTGTTGATGAAGGGGAATTAAATTGAAAATGAAAAGCAATCTTGTAACTAGTTTAGGAATGCCGATAATTTCGGAGGAATATGCTGATAATTTTAGTGAGCTCACTAAAGCTGAGAAGGAGATGTTGTTTATTCTTGCAAAAGAAGATTTATATTTATCCAACCAAAATCTTGAAAAATTTTTAGAAGATTTTAAAAAAGTAATACCTGTTTTAAAAAGTCCAAAATTATATGAAGATATTGCCGCAGGGGTGTATTATTCAATTTTAAATCATGTTGAGGATGTTCCTTTTGTTAGCCAAGAGAATTGTGATGATTTTACTAATGATTTGATTCAAAATTCTAAAAATAAAGATGATGGCGAGAATAAAATTGTTAAGGTAATAGCTGGAAAATTCTTTCAAGATATAGCATATAAAATAATAAATGAAAACAGATATCTTTATGATAAAATGATTTTTACCCCTGCTAAGAAAGAATTTGGGGATGAAAAAGATGTTTCATTTCATGCAGTTGGGGGAATTCTAGTTTATGAATTGATAAGAAGAGAATATTGGATTAATAGTGGAGATGAAAGAATTCCTAAAGGTGTGATGTTGAATTAAAAAATATTTAATAATCCTCTTTAACAATATTCTTAATGGAAACATTTATAAACACTTGGAAATATATCCTTCCATATGGAAATAAAAATAACCATTTTGAAATCGTTTTTCGAAGAATCTAATAGAAAGTTCAGCATTAGAGAGCTCTCAAGAATATTAAAGATAAATCACACCACAGTGAGACAACATCTTAATCAGCTTGTTAAAGAAGGATATTTATCTGTTAAGGAAGAAGGTGTTTATTCATTTTATAGCTTAGTTTTGTCCAGGAAAACCCTGAATTTAAAGTTGTATTATAATCTGGAAAAAATAAGACACTCAGAAATTGTTGAGGATTTGGAAAGAGCTTATAATCTACCTACAATTGTCATATTTGGGAGCTATGCTTCTGCAATGGACGATAAAACAAGTGATATGGATATTTGTTTAGTATCAAATATTGAAAAAGAGTTTTCTGCGGAAAAATATGAAAAAATACTTAATAGAAAAGTAAGTATACATAAATTTAATAATGAAAAATGGAAGAAAGCTAAGATTGGAAACCATAATTTAATTAATAATATCTGCAATGGTATAACTCTGTCTGGAGAACTAAAAGTTTTATGACAAATTTTGAAAATTCAATGAATGAAGGAAAAGCCAGGAAGGTTTTGCCTAATCAAATAAGGGCTTCAAGCTTAATTAATTCTTCTGCTCAAGCAATTGAAACATCAAAAGTTATTCCATTAAATATAACAACAGCCAAATCTGTT
>Ga0172379_10008644_pt1 | contig 12773 bp, 10 predicted proteins | sample GrowelOW334metaG_FD_119756 | JGI IMG/M metagenome (GOLD analysis project Ga0172379, IMG submission 119756) | Groundwater microbial communities from an aquifer near a municipal landfill in Southern Ontario, Canada - Groundwater well OW334 metaG | ecosystem: Environmental > Aquatic > Deep... | reverse complement strand
TCTTCAGTCATATCTTTTGATACCATAATTTCTGCACGGACCTTGCCGTTCACTTGCACAGCTATTTTTACTTCCTCCTCTATTATTTTCTTTTTATCCCATTTTGGCCATTCGCTTAAATGAATACTGGTGTTTGGTTTTTGGTGTTTGGTTTTTGGTGTTGAATTTTTAATTTTTAATTCTTCATTATTAATTCTTAATTTCTGCCAAAGTTCTTCTGCTATATGTGGAGCAAACGGTGACAAAATTTTCAAAAATTTTTTAAAATCTTCCTTGCTTATTACTTCTCTATCCATTTCATTAACCAACATCATCATTGAAGAAACTGCCGTATTGAAATTCATTGACTCGATATCTTCTCCAACTTTTTTAATTGTCTTATGCAAAGTTTTTTCTAATCCTATATTGGTTTCTTTTATGTCTTTTTCTATTACTTCGTTTGCAATCCTCCAAATTTTATCCAAAAAACGTCTTGGCCCAATAATTGCTTGAGTACTCCAGGAAGCAGCTTGATCAAATGGTCCCATAAACATTTCATAAATACGTAAAGTATCTGCCCCATAATTTTTTATAATCTCATCGGGGTTAACAATATTTCCAAAACGCTTAGACATTTTCCTACCATCTTCACCAATAATTAGTCCGACTGATTGAAGTTTTTTAAATGGTTCTATGGTAGAAACAGTTCCAATATCATAAAGGAATTTATGCCAAAAACGAGCATAGATCAGGTGTCTTGTTGCATGCTCAGCACCCCCAACATAGAAATCAATTTGATTCCAATATTTTTCTTTTTTCTTATCAACTAAAGCCTCATCATTATTGGGATCCATATATCTTAAGTAATACCAAGAACTCCCTGCCCATTGTGGCATTGTATTAGTTTCTCTTTTCATTCCACCTTTCTGATTCACCCATTTATCAATAGTTGCCAAAGGTGACTCCCCTGTTCCAGTCGGTTCATAAGATTTTACCTTGGGCAAAATCACTGGCAAATCTTTTTCTGATACCGGAATTACTTTATCACCATCGTGCAAAATTGGAATCGGCTCACCCCAATATCTTTGTCTAGAAAAAACCCAATCTCGAAGTTTGTATTTTGTAACTATTTTTCCACCAACAAATTCTGTTATCTTCTTTCGTGCTTCTTCGGAAGTTAAATCATCAAATTGTCCTGAATTAATTAAAATGCCATCATCAGTGAGCGCGCTTTCATTAAACAATTGAGTCCAAATAAATTTCTGATGGTCTGGTGTTAATTTTTTAAAAACATCTTCATTATTTACCCATATTAAAGTATGTTTTTTCTTTTCATCCTCCGCAATAATCCCTTGATTTTTTAAATTATCAACTTCTGCAAGATAAACATAAGCAACAGCACAACGATTTTGGTTCTTATGAGAAGCACAATATCGAGCGCCAGTAATCCATCGAAGTTCTTTGGTTATTATTACCTGCTCAATAGAAGCCTCCTCTTTTATTTCAGCCAGTACTGCTTCTTCTGATGTTTGCCCTTTCTCTATACCTCCCATGATACCTGTTGTAATTCCTTCAAGACTTTCGTGCCAATCAAGAAGAGCGTACTTCCCAGTTTCATTATTCTTAAGGAAAACTATAACTGTATCTCTTTTAACTTCTTCAAGTCCTTCTTTAGGTGGATTAATACTATCATTTTCCAAACTCATAATGGTTTGTTTAATTTCCAAATTATATTTCTTAGCAAATTCGAAATCACGTTCATCGTGAGCGGGCACAGCCATGACAGCACCTGTGCCATAACTAGCCAAAACATAATCAGCAATCCAAACTGGAATTTCTTCTCCATTGGCTGGATTAATAGCTTTAATTCCTTTTAACTCAACCCCAGTTTTTTCTTTTCCTTCTGCTGTTCTTTCTATGTTTGTTTTATTTTTTACTTTTTTAATGTATGTTTGTACTTCATTCCAATTTTCTACTTGCTCTTTCAATTCTTCAACAAGTTTATGTTCTAGAGCTAAGACCATATAAGTAGCCCCAAACAAAGTGTCTGCACGAGTTGTGAAAACTGAAACAGCATCTAGCTTCCGGCCACTAGCTATTAGTTGAAATTCTATTTCACTCCCTTCAGATTTCCCTATCCAATTCCTTTGACTCTCTTTAATCGATTCAGGCCAGTCTAGCTGGTCTAAATCTTGAAGTAACCTCTCTGCATAATCTGTAATTTTGAGCACCCATTGGCGCATTGGTTTTTGTTCGATTTCTGAACCACAACGTTCACACTTTCCATCTTCCAAATCTTCATTGGCTAAACCGGTTTTACAAGAAGGACACCAATTTATAGGTTCATATGATTCATAAGCCAATCCTTTTTCAAAAAGTTTAAGAAAGATCCACTGAGTCCATTTATAAAATTTAGGATCAGTCGTATTTACTTCGCGTGACCAATCATAATCTAGTCCAATAATTTCTAATTGTTTTTTGAAACGGGCTACATTTTTTTTAACTGCATCTGCTGGATTTACTTTCATTTTAATTGCATAATTTTCAGCTGGAAGACCAAATGCATCAAAACCCATCGGATGAAGAACATTCATTCCTTGCATTCTTTTCATACGCGAAATAATATCTGTCGCGATGTAACCTTTTGGATGACCTACATGAAGTCCCTCTCCAGAAGGATAGGGAAACATATCGAGTATGTAATATTTAGATTTTAGAGAAGAATCTTGGGTCTTATATATTCCATTTTTTTCCCACTCCTTCTGCCACTTTCCTTCTATTTTCTTGTGATCATAATTGTTCATCTTCATAAGTTTCCACATTATACCAAAAATACCTCATTATTTCACCTTTTGAGCACCTTGACGTAAAATGACAAATTTGTCATTTTCGAGTTTAATGAGGGTTGAGGGCTTCATTTTTCTAACTCCCCCATTTATATACAAATCAACTTTATCATAAAAATATTCTCTTGCTTGTTTTATTGTCTCTGCTGGGGGTAAACCTTCAGAGTTTGCACTAGGGGCGACAAGTGGCCCTACTTTTTTAATTAAATTGAAAAGATTTTTATTTTTCTTTCCAATCATTCGAAATGCGATTCCATTTGTTCCTCGATGTATATATTTTAATTTGGAAAGTTTGCAGGGCAAAATGACACTGACTTTTCCAGGCCAAATTTTTTTCAAAAATTTGGCCTGCTCCCTATTTATTTTTACCCCAAAAATTTCTAAGTCTTTATATGAAGTAATAAGCACAATAAAAGGCTTATTTTCATTCCTTCCTTTTATTTTATAAATTTTCTCAACTGTTTTTTTTGACCCCGCTCGCCCCACTATCCCATATAAAGTATCCGTAAGCAATATAACCACCCCTTCATTTTTTAAAACTTCTTCTGCTGTGTTCCAAATTTTCTGCATTTTATTGTATATTGCTACCAATTTTCGAATTATATCACAAAAAAGGTACCCGAAGGTACCTTTTCAAAAGTTAAATTTCATTAAAACCAACTGACCTGTCGGTCGTGTTCAAACATAGATTATCAAACCCGAACGGAACACTAACAACATTGGGAACCCTTCTTTTTAACTTGTTCAATAATGTTCCAGCAGATTCACAATCCATGGTTTTTTCACGACTATCAAGTCCCGAAAATGGAACTAGAATAATTTTTTGACTTTTTTCTTTTCTTCGCGAAATAATCCGTTTTGTAGCTTCGATAATTGTTTGTTCATTATCTTCCATATGGACATGACATAAACAAATCATGCCATTGTCATAATTTTTCCCATCCCAGGAAAAACTACCATTTAAGAATAAAATTCTCATGTTTTTAAGTTTTAGTTTTTTATTATGAAATTATTTAAAGAACAAAAAAGAGCCCGAATGTAGGGCTCTTTTTTGTGTTTGTGGAGAAAATTACACCAACGCAAATAACAACCCTCTATTCTGTGAGTAGTTGTTATACCAAAAATTTTGTGTATGGCGTCTCATATTTTTATCTTCTCAAATTTATAGACAAAAGTCAACTTTAAAATCTTGTTAGATTTTAAATTCTATTACATCTCCATCTTTAACCACCCCAAAGCAAAATTCCAAAACGAATGCTTTTTAAATTTGCTACGGGGCGAGAAGTGGTTATTTATTAATTTCCCCCTCGACAAAAATTATATCTTAAACTCTACTACATCTCCGTCTTTAACCATATAATCCTTCCCTTCGGTTCTGACCTTCCTATGCGCGCGAGCTTCTCCATAACTTCCTGCTTCTAGTAAATCTTTCCAATAAACCACTTCCGCTCGGATAAATTTATCACGGAAATCTGTGTGAATTGCCATTCCTGCTATAGGCGCCGTACTACCAATTTTTATCGTCCAAGCGCGAGTTTCGTCTAACCCTGTAGTAAAATAAGTCTGTAGGCCAAGCAATTCATAACTTTTTGTAATAAGGTCATCAAAGCCACTTTCAAATACAGGATCAACTTTAACCACATTAGAAGTTTTTGGCTGCGAGCCCTCGCCACTTCTAACGTGGCAGGCCTCTAGTCCCGATAAATCAACTTCTGTATTTACACATGCCTGTGAAGTATTTAGCACATACAACATTGGTTTTAATGTAAGTAGATTTAAAGATTTTATTTTGAACTTTTCATCATCACTCAAATTTGCCTCTGTCGCCATTTCCCCTTTTTCAAAAACAACCATAAGTTTTTTAAGAATTACTTCTTCAGCGATTGCCTCCTTCTCCCCTTTTTTTAATTCTTTCCCTATACTTGAAATTCTTTTTGAAACTGTTTCAAAATCTGACAAAACTAATTCGAGATTTATTACCCCAATATCGTCCATCGGACTAATTTTATTTTCAACGTGAATGACAGAATTATCTTCAAAAGTTCTAACAACATGAGCAATAGCATCTACTTCGCGAATATTGGTCAAGAATTTATTGCCCAATCCTTCCCCTTTTGACGCCCCTTTCACAAGACCAGCAATATCTACGAATTCAATAACAGCCGGTATTGTCTTCTCTGATTTTGAAAATTCTGAAAGTTTCCAAAGGCGTTCATCCGGCACTGGAACGATCCCCACCGACGGATCGATAGTACAAAACGGATAATTCTCAGCTGGAACACTCTTTTTCGTGAGCGCATTAAAAAGCGTTGATTTCCCAACGTTTGGCAATCCAACAATTCCGATTGATAAACTCATTCCTTGATATTATCAAAAAACTAATAAATTGTATACAAAAACACCCCGATAATAATCGGAGTGTTTTTTATTTTATAACTCCCAATCTTTTTTCTTTTATCTATTTAAATAAGTAATAGTAAATTGCAAGATTGTCGCAAAAGAAACCCAGAGAAGATACGGGATATTCGCCAAAGCGATCCATCTTATATGTGGGTAAATTGCAATCATCGCCCAGACGAGAGTAATAAGGACAAGAATTATATCAATCGCTGCCAAGGCATTACTCTTGAGCCCAAATTGAAAATAGGTAAATGTTAAATTAAATATAAGGTTAAGAAAAAAAGGCAAAGCCACAAGCCAAGGTAATTGCTTGTTGAAAACTTTATAAAAAACTGTCCCGAAGGTTATCGCAATAATAATATAAAGCACACTCCAGACCGGACCGAAAAGCCATGAAGGCGGAGCCCAAGTCGGTTTGATAAGTTGTGAGTACCATGAAGATGAATCATTCATGATTAAATTATACCACAAGAATATTAGTCATTGAAGCAATCACAATTTTTATCGTGTAAAATTTTTCTCTGTTCTTTTATCGTATTTATAAAAACTTTATTAGTCCCTATCCCACGAGCGAATTTTTTATTTAATGGTGAAAGATGATGATACTCTCTTTTCTCAAATTCTTTAACCAAAAATTCATGCCTATCATAGAGAGCTCTGGTTTTGCCAACCCAGCGTAATGTTTCTGGGTGCCTAGAATAACCACCCTTTCCTTTATGAATCGTCAAAATATTCCAAAGACCGTGAAGTTCACGGTGTTCAGCTAGTAGATGTTTTCTACATAAATGTTTTGGATGTATATCCCAGACTCTCATTTATCTTTGCATTAGACCCATTAATGGCTCGAGGGCCTCGCGATGTTTCATGATTTCTGCTTTGTATTTACCCATGACGAGGACAGCGGCATACTGCTCGCCAAGTCCACCCTTTTTCTTTTCTTCGATTTCTTTGGTAATTTTTTCGAAAAGGGCTTTGACTTCTTTGTTCCCTTCGAGGGCTTTTAAGCTTTGAGCCATTTCTGGATTTTCATCAAGTTGTTTTGCTATCTCCTCCGCCTTCTCGGACGAAACTCCTTTCAATCTTAAAGCTTGTTTTGTAATAAATTTTTTAAATCCCATAATGCTAATATATTATCATAAAATATGATAATATGCGAAGCATGAATAAGATTATCGTAATACTCGGTCAAACCTCTACAGGTAAGAGTGATTTCGCCGTGGAAATCGCTAAAATGATTAATGGCGAAATCATCTCGGCTGACTCTCGGCAAGTCTATAAGGATATGGATTTGGGCACTGGTAAAATTACCAAAAAAGAGATGCGAGGAATCCCCCATTATTTACTTGATATTGTATCACCTAAAAAAACTTTCTCTGTGAGTGACTTTCAGAAAGAAGCGCTGAAGAAAATAAAAGAAATAGAAAAGAAAGGGAAAGTTCCAATAATTTGTGGAGGTACAGGTTTTTATATTGATTCAATAACTAACGGAATAATCTTCCCTGAAGTTCCCCAAAATAAAAAACTTCGTGAACAACTTTCTAAAAAATCAGCTAAGCAACTTTTTGAAATTTTAAAAAAACTTGATAAGACCCGAGCTCAAAATATTGATAAAAATAATAGTGTGCGTCTAATTCGCGCTATCGAAATAGCCAAAGCCCTTGGCAAAGTCCCAATATTAAAATCAAACAAAAATAGCATGGATACAAACTCTGCCATGGCAGAGTTTGTATCCATGCCAAAGTTTGAGATTTTGAAGATTGGGCTTACTTTACCACCCGAGATATTAAAAGAAAGAATTAAGACTCGCCTACTGACGCGGATTAAAAAAGGAATGATTAAAGAAGTCGAGAATTTACACAAAAATGGAGTACCTTGGAAGCGAATGAATGAGCTTGGGCTTGAGTATAGACATGTCAGTAATTATTTAAAAAATATTGCCACCCAGCCTTCGCCAAGGCTACGGCGGGCAAAGAAAGATGAAATGATTGAGAGATTAAATACTGAAATTTGGCACTTTGCCAAACGACAAAAAACTTGGTTCAAACGCGACCCTAATACCATCTGGATTGACCCAAGAAAAAAATCGGAAAAAAATTTAGCCATTAAAGAAATCAAGAAGTTTTTACCTGTCCACCGACAAGGTGGAAAATAATAGGATTTTATAGTATACTCCCCTACAAGGGCGATTAGTTTAGTGGTAGAACAACGGTCTCCAAAACCGTTGGCGGGAGTTCGATTCTTCCATCGCCCGCAAAAAAATAAATAAAAAGTCCCCATATGGGGATTTTTTATTTTTTAGCTTCTTTGTGTTTTGTATTTTTTTTACACCATTTGCAATACTTCTTCAGCTCGATCTTTTTAGTGACGAGTTTCTTGTTTTTACTTGACCAATAATTTGTGCGCTTACATGTACTGCAAGCCAATCTAAATAATCTATCTTGTGACATAGTGGTTATACAATACTATAAAATACCCCAAAATGCAAGAGAAAAGCTGGAATTCAAATAGTCTCATCAGAGGGGCCGGCGGAGGGCGACGGCCCGAGCACTGAGCAAATTTTCAACAGAAAATTATGCGGACCCGATGAGGAGAGCTATTTGAATTCCAGCTATTTTTAATTAATTCACAACCCTCGGCAATAATGCACTTATGCGAGTTGTGGCTTCGTAGTTTATTGTATTTGATTCTTTGGCAATTTGCTCGGCAGTAATTTCTTGTTTATTCTGTTTTCCTAAAACGACAACTTCATCCTCGGGAACAATATCTTTGATATTCGAGACATCTACCACCATCATATTCATCGCCACTCTTCCGAGAATCTTGGCTCTTTTACCTCGAATTAATACTTCCCCATTATTTGAAAGCAATCGTGGAATTCCATCCGAATATCCTTGTGGAATTACAGCGATCTTAGTCGTCTTCTTAGTAATGTATGTCAGCCCATAACCGATAGGATGATTAGCTGGAAGGACTTTGATTTGAGCAACATGTGTCACCCACTTTAATGCTGGTTTTAAAATTATTTTATTCTTATTTAAATATTTCAAATGTTCACTTGGCCAGATACCATAAAGCCCAATACCCAAACGGACAATATCGTGAACTCCCCCATTTTTCTCATAAACTAGAATCCCAGAAGTCGCCGAGATATGAGTTTTTATACCACTAAATTCTTTTTTGAAAATTTCACAAACTCGGTGATAAGTCTCGAGCTGTCTCCCCGCGTGGCTAAAATTCATCGTATCTTCAATGTTTGCAAAATGAGAATAAACTCCCCCGAGTTTTATATTCTTCATTTTTTTAATTTCCAAAATAAAATTCTCAATCTGATTCGGCATTATTCCCTCTCTTCCTAAATATGAATCAATCCCGACATGAACTTCAACTTTAGCCTTCAAAATTCCAGCAATGTGATTTATCTTCAAAAGATGAATAAGATCAAAAGCCGAAATTATCGCTTTGCCTTTGACAGCTTTCCTGATTCCGTCTTCATTCAGATAACCAAAAATCATAATCGGCTTTTTCGTTATCTTTCTTATTCTTTCAAATTCTTCAATACTATCTACCTGCAAATAATCCACATATGGGGCAATAATTTTCACCACCTCTTTATCTCCATGCCCATAAGCATTGGCCTTTACAACACCAGCAATCTTAGTTCCCTTTTTAACAATATTTCGAAATTGCTTGATATTGTGTATCAAATTTTCTTTTGAAATTTCTATGTATGAAAGTGGTGAGTTTTTTTGCATTTTATTTACTTATATAAGTTGTTTGTAATTTCTGCTCTTTTTTAAATCTATCTATTGCTAACTCAACTAATTTATCTATCAATTTACCATAAGATATCCCACTCTTTGCCCACAATTGTGGGTACATACTTATATTTGTAAAACCCGGGATTGTATTTATTTCATTTACCAAAATTTTCCCATTTTTTAGTAAGAAAAAATCTACCCGTGATAATCCCTCACATTCTAGTGTTTGAAATGTTTTGATGGCTAATTTCTGAATTTTCACTTGGATAGATTTTGACAGCTTGGCGGGGATCTCAAGATCTGCTCCTTTTTCATCTATGTATTTTGCTTCATATGAGTAGAAACTATGATGCTTATTTGTAATGACCTCACCACAAATAGATGCCATAGGATTTTCATTACCTAAAACTGCACATTCTATCTCTCTTTTTTCTCCGATAAATTTTTCAATTATAATTTTTGAATCAAATTTAAAAGCATACTTAACTGCTTCATTAAATTCTTTTTCATTTTTAATTTTACTTATACCGACAGATGATCCAGAATTTGCTGGCTTTGCAATCATAGGCAAATCTAAAACTTTTTTTATTTTTAAAAAAGAAATTTTATCACCCGGCCTTAACGTGACAAATTCTGTATTTGGAATTCCCGCTTCAGTCAATAATCTTTTTGTAACATCTTTATCGAAACTGACCGATGAACCAAGGACCGATGGTCCAATGAAAGGAATTCCGGCTAGTTTGAAAAAACCTTGAATTGTTCCGTCTTCACCATAAGAACCGTGAAGAATAGGAAAAGCAACATCAATTTTCCCTCGTTTTTGTTCCGCTTGTAAAACGGCAAGACCTTGTTCGTTTTTATTGATTCTGCTTGTAGTTAAATCACTCTTATTTAATTTTATCAATTTAGGATTTGAAGAGTTTAATAAAAAATTATTTTGGTCCTTTAGATGCCATATCCCTTGCTTATCTATACCAATAAAAACAATCTCATATTTGTCTTTATCAAGAGCATCAAAAACATTCTTCGCCGATTGAAGGGAAACTTCATGCTCCACCGATTTACCACCAAATACAAGTGCTATTTTAAGTTTTTTATTACTTTTTATCATGTGCCGGAGGAGAGAATCGAACTCTCACCCCTTACGAGACACGATTTTGAGTCGTGCGCGTCTACCAATTCCGCCACTCCGGCAATAGAAGTAGTATACTAGAAATTCATATAAAATCAATTATATTATCTCCGGTTCTTGCTCGAGCGTAATGCCAAACTTTTGTTCGACTATTTTCACAATTTCATTTTTGGCTTTCATCAGATCTTCTTTTGTCGCGTTTCCATTATTTACCAAAACCAGGGCATTTTTGTCATAGACAGAAATATTGCCAAACGACTTCCCTTTTAATCCAGCATTTTCAATAAGCCATCCAGCCGGGATTTTTACCATATTATTACCTACATCAAAACTAGGCATTTTGCCATAAGTCCGACTTATGGCAAAAAATGAATCTTTAGTAATAATTGGATTTTTGAAGAATGAACCAACATTAGGAATATCTTTAGGATTTGGTAATTTGCTCCATCTGGTTTTCGTTATTTCTTCCCTTTTCTCAAGAAGTGATTTATTGTCATCTACCTTTTTAAGTTTAAATGTCACCGCTGTAATTATATATCTACCCTTTGCCTCGTTTTTGAAAATGCTATCTCGATACCCAAATTTACAATTACTATTTGAGAGTTCTATAAATTTATTTTCATTGGTATCAAAAACCTCAACCGAAACAATCGTATCCTTAACTTCAGCTCCATATGCTCCGACATTTTGCACTGGCGTTGCCCCCACAGTTCCAGGAATTGCTGAAAGTGTCTCAAGCCCCGCCAAATTCATATTTATAGTTTTCTCCACCATTTGATCCCAAATCTCTCCAGCCCCAGCTTTAACCTCTGTAAATAGAGAGTCCTCCCTGACAATTTCAAAACCCAAAATATTAATTTTGACAGCTAAAACATTTAAAACTTCATTCGAGAATATTGAATTAGAACCCCCTCCAATAATTAAAATTGGGAGTTCTTTTCCTTTGGCGAAAGCAAAAGCCTCTTTTATATCCTCCTTATCTTTTATTTCAACAAAATAGCGGAAATTCCCACCTATCTTGAAAGTTGAATATATCTTACTATCCACGTTTTCTTGTATTTTCATCCCGGTACTAAAATTTTAAATTATAATATTCACCTTTATACCCCGTAATCAAAAATTTAGTACGGGACAGGTGTACTTGCAATTATATCATATATGAGATAAAATACAAATATATGAAAAAACAAACAGAGCAACAAAAAATAGGTTATTTTATCAAGGAATTACGAGAGCGTCGTGGTATGACCCAGGAGGCCTTTGCGAAGGCGCTCGATACTTCTCAGAGCTCTATCCCCCGCATGGAAAAGGGTGAGCAGAACTTCACGACTGAATTACTCTCAAAAATAAGTAACGTTCTCGATCATCAGATAGTCTCGATTAATGACTCGATCGACTTCCAAGTGAATGGTGGTAAAAAATTAAGTGGAAGTATAAAAACTAATTTTTCTAAAAATGGTTCTGTCGGTCTTCTTTGTGCTTCCCTTCTAAACAAAGGCAAAACTACTTTACATGGCATCGCTCATATCGAAGAAGTAAACCGCGTTATTGAAATCCTTGAAAGTATCGGTGTCTCAGTCAAATGGCTAGATAAAAATACTGTGGAAATAAATCCTCCTAAAAATTTAAACTTGGAAAACATAAATGTTGAATCTGCAATCAAAACCCGCTCTATCGTTATGTTCATGGGTCCACTCATACATTTATTCCCAACTTTCAAACTTCCTCACGCTCAAGGATGCAACCTCGGCAAGCGCACTATCGCGGCTCACACTTATGCTCTCGAGGATCTTGGAGTAAAGATAAAAACAACTGCGACAAATTATGAAATTGAATCCAAGAAATTAAAACCTGGAAATATTGTTATGTATGAATCCGGAGATACTGCTTGCGAGAATGTCCTAACGGCTGCGGCAAAAATTGATGGCGTGACAGATATTAGTTTCGCTAGTGCCAACTACATGGTTCAAGAAGTTTGTTTCTTCCTCGAAGCATTGGGAGTAAAAATTGATGGAATCGGAACTTCCACTCTGACAGTTCATGGAGTAAAAGAAATTGATAAAAATATTGAATACTGGAATAGTGAGGACCCTATCGAATCAATGATGTTCATCTCTGCCGCAATTATAACTGATTCAGAACTTACCATCACTCGAGTCCCTATCGACTTCCTTTCTCTTGAATTAGAAAAAATGAAAAGAATGGGATTGAAATATAAAATTTTAAAAAAATATCTCTCTTATAATAACCGTACAAAAATGGCTGACATAAAAATATTACCAAGCAAATTGATTGCTCTTTCGGATAAAATACATTCAAATCCTTACCCGGGAATAAATATCGATAATCTTCCATTCTTCGTCCTTGTCGCAATCCGTGCCAAAGGCCAAACAATGATTCACGATTGGGTCTATGAAAATCGTGCGATATATTTCACCGAGCTAAATCGCTTGGGGGCCAATATAACTCTCGCCGACCCTCATCGTGTTTATGTTCAAGGTGGCACACCATTAAAGCCCGCCCAGGTTGTCTGCCCTCCAGCCCTTCGCCCTTCGATGGTCATCCTTATATCAATGCTTGCTGCTCCAGGCACCTCAATTCTCCGCAATGTCTATATGATCAAGCGTGGATACGAAGAAATCGCTGAGCGCCTCAACT
>Ga0172379_10008643_pt1 | contig 12775 bp, 12 predicted proteins | sample GrowelOW334metaG_FD_119756 | JGI IMG/M metagenome (GOLD analysis project Ga0172379, IMG submission 119756) | Groundwater microbial communities from an aquifer near a municipal landfill in Southern Ontario, Canada - Groundwater well OW334 metaG | ecosystem: Environmental > Aquatic > Deep... | reverse complement strand
GACCTTTTTCATAGCCAGTCTCTAATGCAAACCTTTTGTCGTTCCTTCAATCCTGCTCGTATCAGTCTTGGTTTCTCCTGTGATAATATCCTGTTGTACAGTGCAATTAGTCAATAGTAAAGCAGAAGTCAGAGGCAATACTAAATCAAAAAAAAGCCGCCGGCTTCCGCCGGCAGCTTTCATCATCAATTATCACTAACCTTTAACCTCTAACCTCTAACCTTTAATCTCTAACCTCTTATTTCCAGTTCTGTACAATCTCGAATAAGCTCAGGTAGCCTAATTGGACAATTTTCACGAATTTATCCCATACAACGAGTTCAATGTGGTCATTAAACTTGTGATATTCAGGAGGCATACCTGCCATAAAATAATAAATCGGGATGTCCTTTGCTGAGAATGATGCATGGTCACTTCCACCGCCCGGTTTTTCCGAACCGGTGAATTTTATTTCCAGGCCCATGTTCAGATCTTTATTGAACTTTTCAACTAACTCTCTGGAGATCGGGAATTTATTGGAATAATTCATCATGATCTTGTTATCCATATTTTCACCGGGATCATTCCTTGAAATCATATCGAAGTTCAGATCGCAAAGGATTTTATCCTTATAGGGATGATCGGCAAAGAATTTTGAACCCAGTAAACCTTTTTCTTCACCTGTCCACGCACAGAAAACCATCGTTTTCTCTGGTTTAATCCCTGTGGCCATCATTGCTTTGGCAATGGTCATAACACCAACAGTTCCCGAAGCATTGTCGTCGGCTCCGTTAAAAATAAACCCATCCTGTTTTCCCAGATGGTCATAATGGCCGCCAATGACCACTATTTCGTCTGGGTTTTTACCTTCAATCACTCCAACAACATTCCTGCCCCTAACGATACGCGATTCAACGGTGGTTTTTATATGCATGAATTTCCCGGTTAATTCGCGAGACGCCGGTTTCCCGGTTTCGGCTATCTGCTTTTCAATTGCTGCAATATCAATACCTGACCCACTGATAATTTCATTGATCACCCTGTCAGTAACCTGGAGGGTCATATAGCCGACATCAACTTTATCGTTCATGATCTGCATCGATTTTCTAATCCTGCTCTGCGGAACGTCACCTTCATAAGTTGCAGTATTATAGCGAAAAGGAACGTTTGCAGCCCACTGGGTTGTAGGATCGTTGACCGTGCGGATTTCAATGATACCGACTACCCCTTTTTCATTAGCCCAGGGATAACGGCCAAAACCACCTGGTCTGAACTGCCTGGGTGCATTGGGATCAGGAGTCTGAACCGCCGGTTTAAATTTTTCATAGGCTTTGGAATTCATGTCTTTTGAACCGGGATATCCATTCAGCTTTATGACGATTTTCCCTTTAAGGTCAAGACCTTTGAAATCGTCATATCCGTTTTTCTCATCCACAAGACCATAACCAATGAATACTATCGGAACTTCAGCCTCAATACCCACCTGACCTGGTGTCACCGAGAAATCAGTCTGGTAAGCAAAATCAACTGCCCTCGAACCAGAACCTGATTTAGTGATTATGCTCATCTCCTGCGTTTCACCCGGATAGGATTCTATAAAATTGATGTTCTGAAAATAGGTGCGTTTGGGCTCGGGCCGCTGTGCTGCTGCTCCTGCCGTCGGTCTTTGGCCACGTCCGCCCATCCTTGCAGCCTCAAGATCTCCACCGGGGGTTAATCCATATAACTTGAACATGCTTGCGATATAATCGGATGCCATATATTCCCCCTTGGTACCGGTTTCGCGACCCTCCGTCCAATCTGATGCCAGAAATTCCAACTGGCCTTGCAGGGCTTCTTTAGTGATGGCACTCAAGCCCTTGTCTCTCGGGGATTCCTGGGCATAATGCGGCAAGGCAAAACCCGTGAGGAGTCCCATCAGGAAGATAAATCGAATCTGCTTTTTCATAGTTTTATTATTAATTACCATTTTCTATTTGCCAACTCAAAAATATTCAGATAACCAAGTTTCACAATTTCAGTCATATAGGGCAAGACAGCTTTATCAGAATGATCAGTATATTGATGGTAGTCAGGTGTGAATTTACCGTGAATAAGAAAGATTGGTATCCCTTTTTCGGAGAAGGACGAGAAATCCGATCCGCCAACCGGTTTGGGCGAGGTTTTATAATCCATGTTCAACCTTATCGAGTAGTCCTGGATATGTTTCTCGGTTATCTCCCTAAGATAGGGCAAGCCGGAGGAATAATTGAAATCGCATTTCAAGCCTGTTAAATCATCCGGTGCTGTCCTGCTGATCATATCATAATTCATATAGCACCTAATATCCTCAATCAGAGGATGGCCGGCAAAATATTTTGATCCCAGAAGTCCTTTTTCTTCAGCTGTCCATGCGCAGAAAATAACGGAAACCTTCGGTTTTACTCCGGTGGCAATCATTGCCCGGGCAATGGTCATGACTCCGACTGTTCCTGATGCATTATCATCAGAACCATTATAAATAAAGCCTTTCGTCTGGCCCACGTGGTCATAATGAGCACCAACCACGATGCAGCTTTTTGTATCGGTTCCTTCCAAAACCCCTATTACATTCCGTCCTCGAACGATCTTTGAATCGATGGAGCTTACAAATTTCAGGTAACGGTCAGCCAGATTTCCGGAAGGTTTAATATTACCATCTGCCGCAAGGGCTTCATAAGTTTTGAAATCAATCCCGGATCCGTCGATAAGCATATTTAATGCTTTACTGGATAAGTTAATCCGGGTCAATCCTGGACCGGACACTCCCTGAAGGGCGGTCCGGTAGCGCACTTCGGTATTGAATGGAACATCTCCTTCATAATTTGACTCATTATAGCGGAAGGGCAAGTTTGAAGGTGCCGGGACAAAGCCTGCAGATCCGCTGCGAACTTCAATAATGGCAATGGCTCCCTTGGCCAGCGCAACGGCATCTTTGTCCAATTCAACCTGTCGGGCAACCAAGGGCCCAGATGAGGAAAATCGCTTGAAGTTTTTGGAGTCCGGATCTTGCCAGCCGGGATAACCGGATAACCGGATAAGGATTTTACCTTTTACGTCAAGCCCTTTAAAGTCGTTCTGTTTCAACTTTTTATTTTCGATGCCATAGCCGACAAAAATAACCGGGGCATTAACTTCGATGGTCTGATTTCCAGGAGCTATCGAATAATCAACTTTATAAGTGAGATCCATTTGATAATTAACACCCGGCCTCTCAACAACTATTGAACATTCTTGCCGGTCGCCCGGCTTTGTTTGTATAAAACTGATATTCTGAAAATAGCTGGGATTGAACATGTTGGCTGATCCGCCGGGTTTTAGCCCCATGGCTTTATACATGGCCGCTATATAATCTGATGCCATGAATTCACCTGCCGTACCAGTTTCCCGACCGGTCATCCAATCTGAGGCCAAAAACTCAAGGGGGCCCTGAATGGATTGGGCCGTGATAGTTTGTAAACCAATTTCTTTCTGCTGGTTCTGGGCTGGTAAAAGAAACGAACAAAGGAAAAAAACGACTAAAATCAGGAAGGTGCTTTTCATAAGTTATTAAGATCAGGTCAAACAAAAATAATCGTTGAGCCCGGTTAATAAGGATATGAAAAGTTAAAAGTTGTTAATCCTTGAAAAAGGAAAAATGCACCTTACCGTAGTTACGCTCCTCAGTATATCCGGGACTATCTTTAAAAGTTTTATCCGGTCCGTGTTCCAGAACGAATAGACCATCCGGGACCAGCCGGTTCTTTCCGATAATGAGGGATGGAAGGGTAGTGATCAGCGCATGGTTATATGGGGGATCAGCAAATATGAAGTCGAAAGGATGGACCTCTTTTTTGAGGAAATTGAATGCGTCGGTTTCGATCAATCGTATGGAATTGATATCCAGCAAATCAAAGTTTTTTCTGATTGACGCACAATGAAACCTGTCGCGTTCAACGCAGGTAATATCCCTGCAGCCCAATGAAGCAAATTCATAACCGATGATTCCGGTTCCGGAGAAAAGGTCCAGCACTCTGCTGTTTTCAAAGTCAAGCCTGTTACGTAAAATATTAAAAAGACCCTCACGCGCCATATCGGTCGTTGGTCGGGCGAGAAGGTTTTTGGGAACCACAGGCCTTCTACCGCTCAGATATCCATTGATTATTCGCATCGCGCCAGATTGATTAGCTGAGAAAAGTGATAAGGGGTAAGTGAATTAAAGACAGGACTATATGAATAGGTATCGGGCAATCCCCCTAAAACTACTTTTCGCAAAAACCGGTTTAATAATTCCATCATTCCCGGATATAATTCTATAAAACCGGAAACCAGCAGCGGAGTTTCTTCTTGTGAAAACCCGAATTGCTCATATAAGTATAACGTATAGAAAGCGATATCCTCAGGATTCTTAATAACAAAGCTGTTAAATAACTTTAGTTTACCGGATTCAAGTATCATTAAATCAACAAAGCCAGGATTAATATTGGCCAGTATATGCGACTGGTCGCTGATTTTCACAGATTCCGAAATAGCAGCTTCAATCTGTGGGCATCCCTGATGAAAGAACTGGACATCGTTCAACACCATTCCAACCTGACTTATCAATTCTCCGGGGACCGGAAAAACAGAGAAGGCTTCAATAGCCGGAATCTTCCTGAAAAGAACCTTGTCTGAAGAAGCCAGGTGAGGACCTGTATTAAAATAAACTTCCGGTGCCTCTTTGCGGAACAGCGGAGCAGGAACTAAAACTGAAACAGGTGTCAGGTAAACCAGCTTAACCGATTTATATTGCCGGAGCAAGTAACTGTCGCCCAGTAAAAGCTTGCGAAAATGATTACCCAGATCTCCGGTCGTGACCGGATGATCAAACCAGTAATTCTTAAAAGCAATAAACTTTTTTGTTACTCCGTTCAAGATGGCAAATGAACAAAGCTGTTCTCCCAGCTGGATAACCAACTGGCAGGATGAGCAGACATCGCTGTCAAAGTTTTCGTCTATTATGGCAATGTTTCTCATTGTTTAAAAATAGGGAATCTTGTGGTAGTAAAAAAAAAGCTTCACTAAGGATTTTAGTGAAGCTTTTTTTCTATAAGATTTAAGCTTTATTCCCAGTTCCCAGCGTTGTTGTTGGCTTCTTTAATGTTGCCCACCCGGAGTCCCTTAAAATCTTTTGCGACGTCGTTTAGATTGACAATCAGCTGCCTGTTCATTCCATTGAGGATATCGAAGTTTAACGCATTTGCTTCAAAAACCTGCACAGTGACTTTTGATCCTGTCACAATGCTGCCGGCGGCCAAGTTAAACTGGACACCTGAGGTATGGGGAACATAGCGAAGTGAATCAGCGTTATAGCCTTTTGGAAAGATGGAATCCCGTACCGGAACATAGATTATGTACCTCTTGACCAGGTTTTTTGCAACAGCCAGTGAGTCATCCAGTGAACCTTCCTTGAACTCAACTGGAAATGAGTCGGTTTTGACAAAATTTATCAAGGTATCAAAGCTTCCGGTGAATTTTTGATAGACTGATTTATAGGCAACTTCGGCGGTTCTAATGTCCTTTAACCTTTCAACTACCTTAAGGTAACGTGCACTTTTTTCTTTCTCAAAGTTAATTGGCTTCATGATCCCGCTGTAAATCAGATAGGTGAATAGCACAACTAAAACACCTAGAATGATCTGAACAATGTATCTAACCGTTTTCATTTGAACCGATTTGTTTAAGTTTGAGTGCAAATTTAGAACTTATTTTGGAACAATGAGAACGTACTCCCGCATTTTTCACCCTTATGTTTATTGAAGAAGTTTGCAGCCTCATAACGGCAAACCTTGGACATACTCCAACAGCAGGGCAGGAAAACGTAATTCAAGCCCTAGGTAAATATTTGCTGGCGCGGGAAGACAGCATTCTGCTGCTCAAGGGCTACGCCGGAACAGGCAAGACCTCTATTGTCGCATCTTTAGTGAAAAGTCTCACGCAATTCAGATACCGCTCAGTTTTATTGGCTCCGACTGGGAGAGCTGCTAAAGTATTAACCAGATATTCGGGTTCAGCGGCCTTCACTATTCACAAAAAGATTTACCGCCAGAAGTCGGTTATTGAAGGGTTCGGGGAGTTTAACCTTGATCGCAACCTGCATCGGAATACACTTTTTATTGTTGATGAAGCTTCCATGATCGCCAATCAGTCGCTGGATTTATCGATTTTTGGCAGCGGGCGGTTGTTGGATGACTTAATATCCTATGTCTTTAGTGGTTTAGGCTGCAAGTTGATCCTGATCGGCGATGATGCCCAGCTTCCGCCGGTCGGTTTTGATCAGAGTGATGCATTGGATACGAAATACCTTCAGCGGTACGGATTTCCTGTTGATGAATACTATTTGGACGAGGTGGTCAGGCAAAGCGTGGATTCAGGAATTCTCTTTAATGCCACAAAACTCAGAACGCAAATAAAACCCGGGGTAGCTGGTTTTCCAGGACTGATTGCTTCGAAGTTCCCTGATTTTATCAGTGTTACCGGAGAAAATCTGACCGACATGCTGGAATCAAGCTATAATAAGGTTGGACAAGAGGAAACAATCATTTTATGCCGCTCCAATAAATTGGCTAATCGATATAACAAGGGAATCCGGAGTATGATCCTACACTTTGATGAGGATATCCGGATGGGGGATTTTGTGATGGTGGTCAAAAATAACTACCAATGGCTCAAGAACTCCGATGAGGTTGATTTTATAGCCAACGGGGATATCCTTGAGATAACCAGAGTCAAGGGGTCAAGAGAGCTATATGGTTTTGATTTTCGCGATTTGACGGTCAGGTTTACCGATTACCGGGTGATGGAATTCGAAGCCCGGGCGATGCTCGACACCCTATACTCTGATGGCCCCGGTTTGGATAAGGACCGGACCCGGAACTTCTTTTCGGCCGTTTCCGAGGATTATCAGCACATGAAAGGTAAAAAGCATAAAACCGAAGCCATCAGGGAGGATCCGTTTTTTAATGCTTTACAAATAAAATTTGCCTACGCGATCACTTGTCATAAGGCCCAGGGTGGACAGTGGAAGCACGTATATATCGACCAGGGCTGGCAGACTGAGGAAAACCTGGATCTTGAATACTACCGGTGGCTCTATACCGCCATCACCCGCGCTACAGAAAAAGTATTTCTGGTTAATTTCAGGCCGGAATTTACATCGTAGAGACAGATAATGATCTGTGTAGAGACAGATTATTATCTGTCTCTACCTCATATTTGGTGGAGTTAATTATCCAGCTTCATGTCGGTAATCAGTGTTTTTATCCTTTCATCCAGGAGGGATTCAGCATCCTTGAGAACGGATCTGTCATCAACATGAGCCCTCACACTGAAATAAAACTTGATCTTGGGTTCGGTCCCTGACGGTCGCGCTGATATGATGCTTCCGTTTTCAGTAACATATTGCAGAACATTGGATTTAGGAAGATTAATGTCATATCTCAGGTGAGATATCATATCGTAGGAGCTTCCTATTAAAAAGTCATGCATCAATACAACATCCGATCCACCCAGAGACTCGGGAGGCTGACTTCTTAACCTTTCCATCATGGCATTTATTTGCTCGATGCCGGATATTCCTTTTCTGACTATTGAAATTAAATGCTCCTGATACAAACCGTATTTGACATAAATGGATTCAAGCAAGTCAAGCAGCGTCATCCCCTGGTTCATTGCCCAGGCTGCCGTTTCTGCAATCATAGCACAGGAAGATACCGCATCTTTATCCCTGACAAAACTTCCAACCATAAATCCATACGATTCTTCACCACCACCGATGAAAACCTCGCTGCCTTCCTTTTTCAATATCAGGTCGGCAATGTATTTGAATCCGGTGAGGACTTCATAGGTTTTTACGTTGAAATCATTCGCAATGTCATTGAAAAGAGGGGTGGTGACTACCGTTCGGACTATGAATTCATTTCCTTTCAGCTTTCCCTTATCTGACCAATTCTTAAGCAGATAATAAACCAGTAATGCACCGGTTTGGTTTCCGTTCAACAGTTTAAAGTTACCGTCATGGTTCCGCACAGCAATCCCAACACGATCTGCATCGGGATCTGATGCCATGACGATTTCCGCCCCTGTTTCGAAGGCTTTATCAATAGCCATTGTCAGAGCAGCTTTCTCTTCAGGATTTGGTGAAACAACTGTTGGAAAATTCCCATTCGGGATATCCTGCTCCGGAACATGTATAATATTGGAGAAACCAAATCTTTTCAGGATGGCCGGAACCATGGTTACCCCAGTGCCGTGGATTGGCGTGTAAACAATTTTAAGGTCATGATACTTACGATTATTTTGCGGATTCAGCGATAAAGAGGTCAGGCAATCAAGATAGGCATTGTCTATTTCACTGCCTATCGGGTGGATAAGATCGGCATTGCCATCAAACCGGACTTCCCTAATATCCCGGATTTTTTCTACTTCCTTAATAATATCCTCATCATGGGGGGCAATCACCTGTCCGCCATCTCCCCAGTAAACCTTATACCCGTTGTACTCCCTGGGGTTGTGTGAGGCAGTTACGACCACTCCCGATTGGCATCCCAGATGGCGTATGGCAAACGAAAGTTCGGGGGTTGGCCTCAGCTCTTGAAAGAGATAGGCATGAATACCATTGGCCGATGCCACTTTCGCAGTGGTTTCAGCGAAGAGACGTGAATTATTGCGGCTATCATAAGCGATGGCAATTTTAAGGTCGGTTCTGCCGGGGTAGTTCATCTTGATATAATTACATAAACCCTGGGTTGCTATTCCGATTACATAAATATTCATACGGTTGGTTCCGGGTCCCATGATTCCACGCATACCACCGGTTCCGAATTCCAGGTTTCTGTAAAAAGATTCGACCAGCAATTCCGGGTCCTCATCTAACATCCGCTGAACCTGTAACCTCGTTTCCTGATCAAATTCAGGCGCCAGCCATTGGGTAGCCTTTTCAGCCACTTTTAGATCAAGGTTAGTTTTTTCCATTGTACAACTTCTTCAGATTGACTTTTTTAATAACTGATAATTTGCATAGCAACTTTTTACTGCGGTCCGCCAGTAAGGAATATCCGGCCAGAAAGAATTTCTGAATTTTTTAGTATCCATGATGCTATAGGCAGGCCGGGGTGCGGGCAATGGGTAATCCTCAGTTCTTAATAGATTAACATGACATTTTAGTTCCGCCGTTTCCATGATGGCAATGGATAAATCATACCAACTTGCCGCACCTGTATTGCAGAAATGATAGATTTCGGGTTTGGATATCCAACCGGGATTTTTTAAATGGTATTCAACAATTTTCATCAATCCCTGAGCCAGGTCACCAGCATAAGTTGGGGAACCTATCTGGTCACCTATCACCCCGATGGATTCCCTCTCTTGCCCCAACCTGAGCATAGTCAAAAAGAAATTTTTTCCGAATTCAGAATATAGCCAGCTGGTTCTGACAATAACTACTTTACCTCCGATATGGATAATCGCCTGCTCTCCGGCGAACTTTGTTTTCCCATAGGCGCCCTGGGGATCGGGTTTATCAGTTTCGATATAAGGATTGAAACTCTGTCCGGAGAAAACGTAATCGGTAGATATGTGAATAAGAGGTATATCAGCCATTTTTGCTGCCAATGCCAGATTCTCAGGTCCTTTTGCATTGATGACCAGGGCCTTGTCAAATTCCTGTTCGGCCAGGTCAACGGCTGTGTAAGCCGCGCAATTAATCATGAAATCAGGGTTATATCCCTTGACAAATGATTCCACCGCCGGGCGGTCTGTGATATCCAATTCCGGGTAATCGGTGGGTATCCATTGCACCTTGACAGAAACATCAGTCAATCGCAGGAGGGCCTGGCCAAGCTGTCCATTTGCCCCTGTGAGGAGGATCTTAATCGTTTTCACGGTCAATAAACAAAATTCATAGTTGCCTCTTTTAGCAACGGTAATATTTTATCCTTTGAGCTGATGATAGTTTTATCCTCTGGGATTGGCCATGGAATGGACAGTCCGGGATCATTGAAATGGATCCCGCGCTCCGCTTCGGGATTATAAAAGCTATCGCACTTATAAAAGAATACGGCAGATGGACTGGTTACAGCAAAACCATGGGCAAATCCCTGCGGGATAAATAGTTGGATCTTGTTTTCTGCACTGATTTCAATACCGAAATACTGTCCGAAAGTAGGGGAGTTCTTCCGTATATCCACCACTACATCCCAGACTGATCCCATCAGAACCCTCACCAATTTGCTTTGGGCATAAGGAGCCAGCTGGTAATGCAAACCACGCAAAACTCCATAATGCGACAGGGATTGGTTATCCTGTACAAATTGGGCTTCAACACCCGCATCAAGGAGGTTTTTTCTGTTAAAGCTTTCAAAGAAATAGCCCCGGGAATCTTCAAAAACCTTGGGTTCAATGATCAATAATCCGGGAAGAGGCGTTTCTTTTATTATCATAAATCTGGTTACCACTTTTTAATTTTCTCGCTGGCAATGGCAAGCAGATACTGGCCATACTGATTGTTTTTCAAAGGCATTGCAAGATCGATTAATTGCTGCTGGCTAATATACCCTTTCTTGAAGGCAATTTCTTCGATACAGGCCACTTTTAAGCCTTGCCGCTGTTCAATGGTTGAAATAAAATTGGAGGCCTGCAGCAAGCTATCATGGGTGCCTGTGTCGAGCCAGGCCATTCCCCGACCTAAAAGACTGACTTTGAGAGATCCTTCTTCAAGATATAGCCGGTTAAGATCGGTAATCTCCAATTCTCCGCGGACTGAGGGCTTTAACGATTTGGCTTTGTCCACGACTGTCTTGTCATAAAAATAGAGCCCCGTTACAGCATAATTCGATTTTGGTTTTGATGGTTTTTCTTCCAGGCTGAGGACTTTACCGGTATCATCAAATTCCGCTACTCCGTATCGTTCCGGATCCGTAACATAATAACCGAATACAACGGCCCCATTTTTTAATTGTGCCGCTTCTTCCACAATACCACTCAGATTGTACCCGTAAAAAATATTATCGCCTAACACCAGGCATGCTTCGTCTCCCGCAAGAAACTCTTCACCAATCAAAAAGGCCTGTGCCAGACCGTCGGGAGAAGGCTGTTCCGCATAGGTAATTTTAATACCCAATTGTTCTCCTGTTCCGAATAAATCCTCATACAGATGAAGATCCTTCGGAGTTGAAATGACCAATACCTCTCGTAAACCAGCGAGCATGAGAACCGATAAAGGATAATAGATCATCGGTTTATCGTAAATCGGAACAATTTGCTTTGATATACTTTTTGTTAGGGGGTATAATCGCGTTCCGGCGCCGCCGGCAAGGATAATTCCTTTCATTCGTAAATAATTTATGTGTTCAAATTAGATTGGCTCGCACTCATGGAGCCCTCAAATTATTTTCATACATATTGCGAGCTTAGTCCATGAGGGGTTCATATTCTTATAATTTTTCCAGCTTTCTAAAATAGGCTATCGTTTTCAACAGACCTTCCTCCAGGTGTACTTTGGGTTCCCAACCAGAGAGCATCTTTTTGGCAAGGGCGATATTTGGCTGCCGTTGATTGGGATCATCCTGTGGTAAGGGCAAAAAGACCAATTTCGACATTGAACCAGTTAACTGAATGACCTTTTCAGCGAGCTCGCGAATCGTAAATTCCATGGGATTTCCAATGTTTACGGGACCGACAAAGTCATCTCCGGTTGCCATCATTCGCATCATCCCTTCAATAAGATCATCAACATATTGAAAACTCCGGGTTTGGCTGCCATCTCCATAGATGGTGATATCCCTGCTATGTAAAGCCTGTATGATGAAATTGGAAACGACCCTTCCGTCCTGAGGATGCATTCGCGTGCCATAGGTATTGAAAATGCGAATGATCTTTATCCTGACATCGTTCTGCTGATGGTAATTCATGAATAAAGATTCGGCACACCTTTTACCTTCATCATAACAAGACCTTGTTCCGATAGGATTTACATGGCCCCAATAATCTTCGGTCTGAGGATGGATTTTGGGATCGCCATAAACTTCGCTTGTTGAGGCCTGGAGTACTTTCGCCTTGATCCTCTTGGCCAGGCCCAGCATATTTATTGCCCCCATAACGGATGTCTTGATCGTCTTTATGGGGTTGTACTGGTAATGTACCGGGGAGGCCGGACAGGCCAGGTTGTATATTTCATCCACTTCAATAAAGTAAGGCTCAGTAACATCATGACGGATCATTTCGAAGTAAGGATTGCTGAGAAGGTGGACAACGTTTTGTTTGCTTCCTGTAAAATAATTGTCCAGGCAAATAACCTCATTTCCTTCGTTCAGCAGCCGTTCACACAAGTGGGAACCGATAAAGCCTGCTCCACCAGTGATTAGTATTTTTTTCATTTGGTTTAATTTATCTGACTCTTCTGCCCATTCCAAAGTATTTGAACCCAACTTCAGCCATTTCTTCCGGATCGTAAATATTCCTCCCATCAAAAACGACAAGATGCTTCATTAATTTTGACATTATCTTATATTTTGGTACCCGGAATTCATTCCATTCGGTCAGAAGAAGCAAAGCATCAGCATCAATAAGTGCTTCATACTGATCTGAAACATAGGTGATGATGTCGCCAATTTTTCTTTTTGTTTCTTGGTTTGCAACGGGATCATAAGCCACCACATGGGCTCCGGCCGCAACCAATTGATCAATAACCACGAGGGCCGGAGCCTCACGCATATCATCAGTATTAGGTTTAAATGCCAGTCCCCAAATGGCTATGGTCTTT
>Ga0172379_10008642_pt1 | contig 12777 bp, 31 predicted proteins | sample GrowelOW334metaG_FD_119756 | JGI IMG/M metagenome (GOLD analysis project Ga0172379, IMG submission 119756) | Groundwater microbial communities from an aquifer near a municipal landfill in Southern Ontario, Canada - Groundwater well OW334 metaG | ecosystem: Environmental > Aquatic > Deep... | reverse complement strand
ATTATTAATAAAGTTTTATTTTTTAATATTAAAGAGACTACTCCCATTATAAGAAAGATTGTTCTTACATTTGGAGCTTGAAATTTATCTGTCCATGGTTCTAAAATTTGTGCCATTGCAAATGTTTTTAATTTGAATTTTGTTTCTGGTTTCATTTTATTCCGTGAGCATATTTATTGGCTAAGTTTATTATATGATTAACTACATCATCATAATTGTTAAACTGTTTTTTGTTTATGTTTCTAAATAATTTTTTCATTTGTTTTAATTTTATTCTTGTTTGTTTGGATATGCGAACTTGAGTACGTTCAATTTTAGGAATTCCCTTCTTTTTACTTTTTCTACCAAGGTTAACCTTATTTCCTTTTTGAAACATCGTTATTGGATTATCTTTTTACAATCTTTTTTAAATTTCAAATATTTTGAACTGGACTTTAATAATATACTATAATATAATAGGTTTTGATAGAATTGACTATTTTTCATTTTTTTACTTTGACTCCTCTTCAATATTAAATGTTGATTCACAAAAACCAAAGATAAATCCTAATACAGGAAAACAAACTAATAACCAAACTGGAAGATTGTTTGGTGCTGTCCCTAAAATTAATCCTATTCCATAAAAAGATTGAAGAATAAAAATAAATCCAAATGCAAAAAATATACCAGTAAGTATTCCAGATAATAAGTGTTTCATCTTTTTACCTCAACTTCATAATCTTCGCAATAATATAAATCACATTTTTGATTCTTACAATATAAATCTTCACAAGTCGTACATCTTGCTACTTCGCAATTTTCATCAAGCCAGTCTATATCATTTTCAGCAGAACCAAAATCTAATTTTCCTTCTTCCATTAAAGAACATAAAACAAAATCTTCTTTACTTATTTTATCGTTCCAACAAATATTCCATGCTTCTTTTAAAGATTTCTGTTTAATTTCTTTTTGTTCACAAACTTTTCTCTCAAATTTATATTTTACTTTAGCCATCTCATTTGAAACATTTAATACTTTTTCAAAATGAAACACACTATCACTGTAGATAATTAACTTAGAATCTTCTGGAACAAAGATTGTTTCATTATGACATTCATTTTCTATAATTGTAAAAGTAGGTTTATAAGTGATAAATTCTCCAGCAAGAAGAAAAAAGCCATAAAGTAAAGGCAAGCCTATTAAAAATATTAACATAGAAATAAGAACAGTTTTTCTGAAGTTTACTTTTTTGTTTTTCATTTTACTTTCAATTCTCCTTGTAATATTTTAATCTCTTCTTCTATTTTTTTAACTATTTCTTTAATTTTATCTTGATGCTTTTTTTCTAAAGATGGAAGAGATAAACTAAACAAATTATTTTCTGGAAGTATTATTAAACTTATTGACTTTTTTATTCTTTCAAGGTGCATTAAAGTGTAACTTTTCCTTTTACATTTCTTACACATTTTTCCTTGAACACTGGGAGTGAATTTATCTCCGCATTTAGAACAATACTTAAAGAATGTTTTTGATTCAGTCATTTTATTTTACTTACCTCTTCTAAATTATAAAGTTTGAAGTGTACACCACAATCATTACATTTCCAGTTATTAGCATATTGGCAATGAACCGTATTCATTGATTTACAAATTGGACAAGGAAATGTTGATTGTTGTTTAAAGTCCATTAGTATTTCCTCTCCTTTCCTTCTTGTTGTTTCTTTTTACTTATCTCTAATTTAGAAACATGTGCTCCGCAATCTTTACAATATATCTCAGCCCCACTATTTCTTCCGTGTGGAAAATGCTTACCAGTCCTTCTGTGAGTACATTTTGATTCTTTAGCCCATTTACTTAGCCCAGATAGATTATCTTTCATTTTACAATCTCCACAATATATCTATCATCTGAACAATTATATAACTTATTTTCTCCATCTCGTAATAATACTTTACAGTTATCTAACCAATTACTATTTAATTTATCTTTAGATAAGACTAGACAATCTTCGGGAATAAAATCTTTTTTGTTTTCACAGACATTATCATAAACTAAAAATTTATTACTATCTTTAACCATGGTATCTACAATCCAAACAATGCTTATTAATAAAATCATTATGCTAATAATTATTAATATCTCAGTTGATTTTTTCATTTTAAAACTCCAAATAAATTTAACATTCCAAACATAAATGAAGCACCAGCTAGAAAAATACTAATATATCCTATTAAAATCCATTTGGTTTCTTCTGTCATTTTAAACTACCTCCCCTGTTCTCGAATCTGAATGTGAATGCTTTCTTCCAACCACTTTTCCAGTTGATTCTTTTTTAGAACCGCTTACTGTTCTTCCGCAGAATGGACAACTTCTTACCGGATAATCCTCTTTAATCTTTTGATTTTCTGTTTCAAAAGTATTATGACACCATCCGCAAATCAAAGTTACTTTCATTTTTTATTTAAAAGATAAGTTAGAACTTCATCAAATGTTCTTAGTGTCTTATCTATTTTTAATTGCATTAATTTTTTCCAGATTTCTTTATCAATTCCGATTGTTATCTTTTTCATAATGGTATATATTTTTATCCTTTATAAATGCTTGTGTTACTATGTTCTTGTAGAAAGATTTAAATAGTATAATTTTCTATAAGTAAGATGATACAATACATTAACAAGATAAAGGATACATCACATGACATTAAAAATTGGTTCTAAATATATTTTAAGATTTAAAATTAATGAGAAAGATTTAGTTTACGTTGCGATAATAAAAGATGACGATGGAACACTCATAACTTTTGAAGATAAGTATGGAAAAGAATTTTCTTATAATAAGAGCATATTAATCACTGCTGAAGAGGTTGACCAATGACTGAAGAAAAAATTATCATTTATTATGCTGATTTATACAGGGGCAAATTTGAATATCCTGAAAAAGATGTAAACTCCTTAAAGGAATTATTATATGATGGATACTGCCAAAGATGCCTTAAATACTTTGATATTAAAGATTTAAAATTAGACCATGAAATACCTGTAAGAGTTTGTGGAAATATAATAGACTGGAGAAATCTCAACCTATTATGTAATTCTTGCCATAAAAAGAAAACTAAGATAGACATATTAATAATATCTATTTTAAAAAAGCTTGATTATTTTGATACAAGAAATTTTTATAAAAATCCAGATAGAATAATAGAATTGTTTACCTTACTAAAAGAAGACTATGAAAATAATAATTATAAAAAAAAGAAATGGCTTAATGGAGAAAAAGGAATTGATTACTTAGAAGAAAAATATAAAAAAAATAGAGAGATAGATAATAATGGTTTGCTAGTTAAAGAATATAAATATGAGGAGTTAAATAAAAAATGAATGAAGATGATTATGAAAATTATTTGGAAGATGAAAAATTAAATGATAATATTGATGTTAATTCTTCTACACCTAAATTTCCAGTGGAGAAAGGCGACCCCACAACTAGGTGTCTTAGTTGCTTAAATGACTTAATAGACTTAAATGACTTAGATAATAATAAAGACAATAAAGACAATAAAGACAATAAAGACACTAAGACACCTACTTTGACACCCCTGCTTCTGGAAAAATTCAAATCTCAAGGCAATAAAGAGTATATTTTAGGTTATCTTTACAATAAAGTAAGGTCTCCTAAGGAGATAGATACAGAACTTTCTTTAAGTATTAATTGCTGTCAAAAGGTAATAGAAAGAAATCAAGAACTTTTTGAAGAAGACCATAAAGAGTTAAATAAAAAATTTTGGAAATTGTCTTCCTTAGGTAAATTATTTGTTGATAATGAAGTTGAAAGAATTAAAAGAATAGAGCAAGAAGTAGATAGTCAAATAAAAAACAAATTATTATTTCAATCAAAAGAAGATTTGACTCTTCAGATACCAGATATAATAATTAATTTAAATCTTAAAGGAATTCTTTTAGGATTAGAAGAAAAACCAATCTTAAACATTGATTGTAAATATTTGTCAGAATTAAATCCTAAGTTTTGTGATTTCTTCTTAGAAAACTTTTTAGAAGCTAAAGAAAAGATTAAAGAATATGTTATAGAACATTTTGACAAGGAACCAATTATAAGACCTTTTAATCTACCTAATTCTTGTGAAGTAAATATGGAAGACTTATCTACTAAATGTGATGGGAAGTTAATAAAAACTATTGCTACAATAGAATATCGTTCTGATTCAAAAGAGGCAATGGTGCTACAATCTAAATTTGAATGTGGTTCTTGTGGGACTATCATAACCGTTAATCAAAATGAAGATATATACAAAGCACCATTAAGATGTTCTTGCGGTAGAAGGGGCGGATTTAAACACTTATCTGATAGCACAATAGATTTCTTAGAAGTGATTATAAGAAACAAGGATATAACAAAGACAAGAACAAGGCTTTATTTGGAGATACAAGGAGATGATATGATTAATTATCTTAATGAAAAACTTGGGAATGGAAAGTCAATAGAAATTGTAGGCGTTTATAAAACAAAGCCAAAGTATCTTAGGAATCAACAATCAACTAAACTTACTGGATACATTTTAGCAGAATCAATAAAATCAACTATTGAAGAAAAGATAAATATTTCCGATGAAGATATAAAAAAAATTGAAGAAGTTGGAAGAGACTTCTCAGAAAATGGATTTAAAAATATTAGAGATATTATTTTTCCATCAGCAATTTATTCTCATATTGGACAAGAAGTTTTAAGCAATGCCCTTATTCTTCAAGCAGTAACTGGAAAGAATAAAATAAATGAGGATGGAACAAAAGAAATTGAAGCAGTATCACTTTTTTGTTATGGTGACCCAGCAGTTAATAAATCAAGAAGGATTGAAGCTCTAACTAAAAGAATAGACCCATCAATTCAATCAGTAAATGGGTCAACAGCAAGTTCTGCTGGACTTTTATTAGGAATGGATACATTTGAAAATAAAAGATTTGTTTCTGGAGGATTATTAGCACAAGCAAATAATTCAATCGTTGTAATTGACGAAATTCAAAAGTTTGATAAAGAGGCAAGGGGAAGTCTTCATGATGTATTAGCTTCGCAGTCATTAAAGTATAATAAAGTTGGATTTAACATTAATGAAAATCTTGATATTTGTATGACTTTCATAGGAAATCCACAAGCAGATAAGTTTGATGCTAGTCCAATATATAAACAGGTTCAACAAGAAATAGATAAGTTTGGAAAAGCAGAGTCTAATCTAGCTTTCTTATCAAGATGCGATTTTGTAATTGGGATTAGAGATGTTGCTGATATGGAGACAAATAAAAAAATTTCATTAGCTATTCAGAAGAGGGCAACTAATAATGAGGTTTATAAATATAAATTAGATACCATAAAAAAATATATTTATTATGTTAAAAATAAAATGGACCCTGTTCATACAGAAGAGTCTGTAAATAAAATAGCAGAGTTAGTATCGATTTTAAGAACAAAAGTTCATGGTTATTACATTTCAAATAGAATTACAGAAGCATATATGAGGGCGTCTAAGTGTTTTGCAAAATTAAGATTAAGCGAAGATATTGAATTAATAGATGTTGAAAGAGCACATACTTTATATATGGATTCTTTAAAGAGTTTAGAAGTTTCAGATTATGAGTTAAATTTTCCATTAAGCAGTTTTAAAGAAAAAGTAGAATAACTAAACTTTCATAAAATTTTGAAAATCAACAAAGCAGGCTAACTTTTCATTTGAATGAATGTAGCCACAATGTAAACAATAAAATTCCGCTTTATGATTTATCCCTGTCCTAGTAGAATTGCAGCAGGGACATTTCTTATTTCTTTTCTTCATTTTCTAATCGGTGTATTTTTTCTCGTATATCTTTTGCCAAAGGACTATAAAATAATCCATTAAAACCAAGAGTCATTAGTTGATTTTTTAATTTAGAAATATCATTTGTTTCTGCTAAGTAAATCTCTCTTCCATCAAACTTTCCATTTTCATCTTGGTGTTTTATTATTTCCATTAGTTGTGTTGCCAAGAGTTTGTTCTACCTTAAATTTAATTAGGTAGAGGTATGAACCCACCTTGGCACAGAATAAAAAGTAAGTTATTCTTTAAATATATTATGTATCAAAAATAATGTAGAAAGATTTAAATAGAATAATCGATTTAGATTATTTACCTATTTTTAAAATATTATAACATAAGGAGATTCTTCAAGTCAGCAAAAAAAGATAACCCAACGCTTCCCCTTATGAAAAAGAGGTGAATATTACATGAATAGAATGCTCAATATTTAAATCTTTCTATGAATTTTTTTATGACACTCTTCACAGAGTAACATACAATCTTCAATTCTCTTGGTATATTTTAAGTGATGTACTTGTAACCTTTTTTTAGAAGAACATAATTGGCAATGGTTATTAAATTTTTTTAATAACAATGGTAAGTGATGTAATTCTGAATAATGTTGAATTCTTTTTATAAAATTATATCTTTCTCCTCTTCTTTTTTCTCTTTCATAAGAATTTTTTCTTTCTTTATTACCTCGGTCATATATTCTTTGATGTTTTACTCTCTTATCCCGATTATAATAATACTTACATTTACTTGAACAATACATTTCTTTATTACCATCTAGTTCTTTTCCGCAGAATAAGCATAATTTTAACATATAAAGAAATAGTTCTTTACTTTATAAATATTACTATTTTAATCTAGTAATAGTCCCTCTTCCAGAATATTTTATCACGCCTAATTTTTCAAGAATTTTAACGGGATAATAATAACAAGGAAAATAAACTTTCATTCTTTTTTTCCAAACTTCTTCCCAATCTCTTTCTCCAATGACGGTTGCAAAATCATAACATTCATGTGACTCTCCAATTTTCCATTTGTTTATAAAAAATAAAATTCTATTAACATTCTCTCTAGGTATAGTATGTTTACTTGTAGAAATCTTTCCAGTTTCTTTATCTTTATTATGAGTTTCTATTAAAAAATCATTTTCAAAACCAATAGAAATATTAATTTTATCTTTACCTTTCCATCCATCAATTATATCTATTTTTATTAATGGAAGATTTCTAATTCTTTCAAATTTTATATACTCTTTATAGAAATATTGAATTAACATTGCAACATCTAAATTACTTTGGGCTCTTGCCTCTTTCATTTTTTGAATCATCATTCCAGGATATGTTTTACTATTACCCTGCTTACGCAATAAACTTAAATCAAGTTTTGGTTCAGAATAAGAAATAATTTCTTTACTCTTTACTTCTTTAGAAATCTTTTCATTTCCAGTCATACTTAAAAAAGGTTCATCCATTTTTCTTTTTTATTTTAGATTTATTTTTCCAGTAGCAATTATCACAAACATAAAGAATGCCTAACCAACGAACAGCTTTATTTTTCTTGCAGATTAAACATTTATATTTCATTTTAATTATTAGGCATAAAAAATCCTACCATTAAAAGAGTAAGAGGTACAAATAATAAAAAATATCCTAAAGGTTTCCAATTGCGGGTTGTTTCATCCTCACAATAACAAGGTGATTCAATTTCATTTTCTATACAAATACTCATACAAATAATTTTTCCACTTTCTTCATCTATAAATAATAATTGTGGTGATATTACAACGAGTAATAAATTAACCATGACTAAAATTAATCCTATAATAAATACCGTTATTTTTATTTTATTCATTTTAGCTATGGTTAGAAACGGTTATATTTATAATTTGTACTGGACAAGTAAGTGAACAAGTTTGAACCGGACAATTACAAGCTGGTGAGGCAGGTATAGTAATATTAGGCAAAGTACAAGTTGAATTATAATTAACTGTCGGACTTAACTTTCCATCATTACCTAAATTATACCCAGCATAAAATCCAATTCCAATAACTAAAACTAATGCTATTAAAATAAATTCTAATTTAGTTAATCCGAGAAAGTTAGGCTTATCTAACCATTTTTCTTTATTGTCATTTCCAGAAGACTTCAAGTTATCCAAGGTTAAGTTAGAATTCTTTATTTCTTCTGGATGACTATCTTTGATTTCTTCTTTTGGTTTTTCTACTTCAATCTTTTCTTTCTTAGGTAAATACTTTGAAATATCATTCTTTAATCTTTCTCTAGCATTATCTTCTATTTCTGAAAACTTTGGTATAAAATCTTTATCCATCTTTTACCTTCTTATCATTTATAGCATTTCTTAATTTTTCCCAGTTCCTAATTTGTTTATCTAAGAAAGAATAACTGCTATCATTAGGTTGCCTACATTTAAGCATATCTTTCATACTTGCTATTTGATTATCTATAAATTCAACTGCTTCACTTATTCCAATATTAAATCCTTCTATTTTCTTTTCTAATTTTATTCTTTCAATCCCATTATGTAGTGTTTCTAATTCTTCTTTGCTTAATTTTTCTTCAAGAGTATCCCAGAATTCTAACCATCCAAGAGCAGATATTTGTTGCTTTCTTACTTCTAATTCTCTTTCAATTTCTTTTATTATTTCTGAATTCATTTTAATAGTTACCCGTAATCATTTTAATTATTAGGTAAATTCCATTAATCATCATTAAGCCTATAATAAACCAAGCCCATATAACTAAAGTCTTTAAGGAGAAACTTAAATCTTTAAATTCTACTTTCATTTTTAATCTGGTAAAACCATACCTCCTTTTTTTATTTTGATAATTGATAAATAATCTTGTATTGTTAATACTATAGTTTGTAATTGTTCTACTACTTTATCTTTATTACTTGCTAACTCTTTTACAGTTAAACTATCCAGCTCTTGTTTTAGTTCTTTTGTAATTTTATTTAGGTTATTCATTTTGTTTTCTCCATCAATCTTAAAATTATATCATTATCACTTTCTCTTTTATGTAATTCAAAAGTTCTAAGTTTTTTCTTGGTAGAAGTTTTACAGCTTATTGTTGTCCTTTTATCTTCAAGTTTCTTATTCATCCAAAGATATGTAAAGATATGTATTTAAATGTATCTGTATACAAAGTGCAACCGAAAGATTTAAATAGGTGCATTATTTATAGAAGGTATGCAAAAAGAAAATATCATAATCTTCTTATCAGCATTTACCGCCCTCTTAGGATTTCTCTTTTTATTTACCCAAAGAGAAATAGCAGCAGTTATATTATTTTGTACATCTTTGATAATTATCTCAATAAGTCTTAGTTCAGATTCAAATAAATTAAATAGGAGTAAAAAATGGAAAAAGTAGTAAAAGGATATTCTTACAAAAGTCCAAGTGGAAAGCTTATTAAAGTTAAACCATATAACAGAGAATGTAAGAATCAATTCACTAAGAAAGTGAAGAAGAAAAAGTAGGAGGATTAAACATGATAAACAAAAAGAAATTATTTATTGGAATTATTATTGGAGTAGTTGTATTAGCATTAGTCCTCTCTTACTTTTTTGTATTAACACCTTACTTAGAAAAGAGAGATGTTCAAAACTTAAACTATGGGGCATTTTATGCGGCAAGTGTTATTGCTCAAAAAGCAGCAACTTGTGAACAGGTACCTTTACCTTATGGTAACTTAACTATAAATATAATTGCAGTGGAGTGCCTACAAAAATAATGGAAGAAGAAGAACAAAACAAATTGAAAGAGAAAATAGTTTGGGAATTGAGAAGACAAGAAATATTAAATCGTTCAAAAGAAAATAAAGAGGTTAAAAAATGAATAAATGTTTAATTTGTGGAAAGAGAATTTGGTTCTTTCAAAAGAAATTAAAAACAGAAGATAAAGTAATTCATTTAAAATGTAGTTTAAAAGAAGATATTGAAACTCCAAAGGAAGAGATAACAGGGGCTACTATAGATAGCACTACTGAGGAAGATAATTCCCTACAAGAAACTTCTGATGGATTATTAGAATGCGAGAAAGAGAAAGAAGTAAAAAACGAATTAAGTTTAAGTGAAAAGATACTTGAAGCAAAAGATGTTTTACCAGAAGCAAAAGTTTTATTTGTTGCAGATGTACAAGAATTTATTAAGAATTTAAAAAAAGTTCTCTTTGATGACCCGGAACCATGCTGTATGGGCGTTAGACAAAATGAGGCATTTAGAAAAATAGATAAATTAGCAGGAGATAATTTAATATGAGTTGGGATAAGAACACAAGGAATTGTAGCGAGTTAGATAAAACAATTGAACTACTTAAAGAATTAAAAATTCCTTATAAAGTTAAAGTATTAGGAACTGTTATTGGTCATGGAAATAATGATGACTATGCTCTATCAGATAAGCATGAAATTAGAAGATTGGATTATAATGATAAAGTTATTTTGGAACAAATGAGACGGAACGATGATTGTGATTTTGACGACTTAATTATAAGTTTAAAATTTGAAAAATCTAAAGTTCCAAAGAAATGGAAAATTGAGGTTAGAAATTAATGGATAATTTAAAACTTGAAAAAATATTAATAGAAGAATCTAAAGGACTTTCCTTAAAAGAAAAAAGGAAATTATATAAAGAAGTAGCAGATTATTTACTAAATGTTTGTCCTAAGAATTATAAATTAAGATGTGATGAATGCATGGAGTGTAAATAATGAATAAATTAAATAGGCACTATGGCTTTACAGTATTAATGAAAGATAATACTTCAGAAGAAGAAAGAAATAAATTAATAGAAAAGGTATTAAAAAATAAGTTTGTAAAGTGTATTGAAGGAAGCATAAAACTTGACGATAAGAAAAAAGGAGAAAAGAAATGAAAGAGAAAGATTACAAAATAACTTATGAAAGAAAAATAATGTGGTATAATTTTTTCCCACAATTTATTCTATTTGGAATATTATTCTATCTATTCACATCAAAGTTTAGGATGATAGACAAGGTTTTGAATAACATGGATGATTATTTTGGTAGTGGATTCTTTTTAATAGGAGTCATAGCTTATTTAGTAATCGGTTTATTCATTTTAATTTCTTGTATTCAAAATTTTTATAGATGGACAAAGCAACAAGATGATGGAGAGATTAATAAAGAAGAAGTATATTTTACTGGTAATTTAAAAACTATTGAAGAAGCAGTTATCCCTAAAGAAGTTAAATTTAAAACAATTTATAAAAATGACTAAAGAAAAAAAAGAAAAGAGAAGTAAAGAAATGGAAAATATTTTAACTGCTATTGATAAGTGGATGAAGAAACATGAAAATCAAGTAGGCTTTGTCGGAACATTTTATGCCTTTAAAGAAAAAGATAATGGAAAAGATTTAGATGTTGTAGATGATACTGCAATAGCTTTTGGACCAAAAGAACTTTTAAGGGATGATTTAAAAAATATGGATGAAGCAATAGAAGAAGAAAAGGAGGATTTTATAATTTGGTAAAATGGAAAATGAAATTAAAAAGGAAGATAAGTTAGGACCAAAACCAAGCCAAGAAATAGCTGTGTGGGGTCTAGGGCTTACAAATAATAAACTCGACTGTTTGATTGATAAGTTTGATAAATTATTGGAAAAATTAGAAAAGGTTGACAAAAAGCTTTTCTTTTTAGAGAAACGTCAGCAAGAATGGTATGAGAATTATGTAAAAGCAAAGGTATAAATAGTTATCAATATTAACTAATTTGTAGAGTCATTGCAATATGTTTTGCAGGGTGTTTAGAAAAATGGACATAAGAAAAAAAGAAAACAATGGATTAAATATAACTATCAAGGTAAATAAAAAAAATTATAATAGTATTATAAAAAATATAAAAAATCTTGGTAAGGAAGCAGAATATGATTCTAATGTAAATAAACTTGATTATTCTATACTTGTTAATTGTCAAAGATTACCTTATATGAACATAAAGGGATGGAGCAGCAGGGTAACTGGGAAAGACCATAGAACAAGTCATGTAACCTTTGTAGATTATGATAATATACTTTTTAAAATAATTTTTGATGAAATTTCTTATATCACCGAAAAATATAATTTACCCCCGTGGTATGTAGTTAGTACTTTTGAGGAGCAAGACCCGGATGGGAATTTATATGGAAATTATTTACTTTATAATTTTAAGAAGTGCACATTCAAAGAGGTTATAGATATACAAGATAAGCTTTCTTGTGACCAGGCATTCAAAAAAATTCCGTTGCTTTATAGATTTAAATGTTGGTGTGCTAGATTAAGTGAAAAAAGTGATGGTAAAAAGATAAATCGTCCTAAGCCTAAATTTAAGTGTATTATTGGTGATACTACAAAAGAACATAATCAAGAGATAAGTAACAGCCATCTTGAGGCATTTAATGAGCTATACCCTGAAACAAAAGATTTGATTAAATATACAAACAAAGATGATGGAACAATTAAAGATGTAACATATGTAGAATATGTTACTGCATCAGGATAAAATGCCAAAAGGAATTTATAACAGAAAAAAATCTCCAATAAATAAGAAGAATATTCCAAAAGAAGAATTGGAATACTTTTATAATAGAGAACATTTAACAACTGAAGAAATTGGTAATAAATTATCTTGTTCTGGTGTAACGGTTGGAAATTATCTTAAAGGTTATAGTATAAAATTTGTTCCATATAAAAAGAAATGTAAATACTGTAGAGAAGACTTTCTTATAAACTCTCCAGAAGAAAGAAAAGGTAATTTCTGTTCTAAGAAATGTTGTGATAGAGATTACTATCTAAGAATAAGGGCACCTATTGAAGTAAAAGGTCAATCAGAGAAAAATTGCTTATGTTGTAATAAACTATTCTTAACTTCAAAACAGAGCCCTAATCAAAAATACTGTTCATCATATTGTTCCCATAAACATCAAAAGAT
>Ga0172379_10008641_pt1 | contig 12777 bp, 7 predicted proteins | sample GrowelOW334metaG_FD_119756 | JGI IMG/M metagenome (GOLD analysis project Ga0172379, IMG submission 119756) | Groundwater microbial communities from an aquifer near a municipal landfill in Southern Ontario, Canada - Groundwater well OW334 metaG | ecosystem: Environmental > Aquatic > Deep... | reverse complement strand
ATATGATAATCGGGAGTAAGCATGTCCGTCATGCACTCAATGGCAGTGTTGATCATTTCCGCGGTGAAAACGAGAACGATGGTGAATATCAAAATGAGCCACTCGGTGGAACCGATGGAATAATGCCGTCCGAGAAAAACGACCAACAGCGTGAAAAACAAGTGCACCTGAAAATTCGGCTGAGACATGAAGGCGTAATAAATGCCGTCCCATGCGTGTTTGAATGAAATGATGTGAACGCGGCGCATAAAAAAATTATTTTTGTTTGGGTTCGGCCTCCTCAATTTTTGAATAAAGCGCCGATACCGTTCTGAAATAACGATTGTCGCCCGAAAAATAGCTTCCTCTTTTTGCGTATTTCATTTCCGTCCGCAGGAGTTTTTTCGTTTTTCCAAAATCGCCGTTTTGAACATCTTTTTGCGCTTCTTGATATTCCGCCGCATCATCGTAAAGATCGGGATTCCCCGCATCGCCGCCCGACGTCGTTTCCAGACGATTGATCATCAATTTTAAAAAAGTATCAACTTCTTTTTTTACTTTTTCAAAACCTTCATCGTTCTCCGTCTTGTTATCGCGGAGGGGTTCCGCATTCATTTGGCTTTCCATCATATTATATTGTTACAAATAATAACGCCTCTCCATTGTACCGCTTTCCGAGAAAAACATCAAAGGATTCAAATATCTCCCAAAAAAATACTTGACAATATCACTCTTATGTAATACCATTCTAAACGGCCAAATGTCATTAGAAATGGCTCTTTGAAAAAAGTGAATATACCTTAAAAAGGAGGTAAAAAATGGCTAAAAAAAGTGTTTTTAGCTTTTACGAAGGCGACGGAAAAAATAAAATGCTTCTTGGCGGGAAAGGTGCAAATCTGTGCGAAATGACACAGATCGGGCTCAACATCCCTCCGGGGTTTGTTATCTCAACGGAAGCATGTTTGGATTATCTGGCGGATGAATCCGCAAGTTTGCCAAAATCTCTGAAAAAAGAAATTGATTTGCAAATGAAGGAAGTGGAGCGCGCATCGGGAAAAAAATTCGGCTCTGCCGAAAATCCACTGCTCGTTTCGGTTCGTTCAGGCTCTGCCATGTCTATGCCCGGAATGATGGATACGATCTTAAATCTCGGTTTAAACGAAACCACCGTTCACGGCCTTATTAAACGTACGGGAAATCCGCGCTTCAGTTGGGATGCATACAGACGTTTCGTACAATTATTCGGCAAGGTCGCTTTGGGCGTACCCGATGAAAAATTTGACGAAGTTTTTGAAGAGATCAAGGAACGAACTCACGCAACCAAAGACGTTGACCTCACGGCCGACGAACTGAAAGAAGCGACTCTGCGTTTCTTGGACGTTGTACGCACACACACGGGGAAACCATTTCCTCACGATCCGCACACACAATTGGAAATCGCCATACTGGCCGTTTTCCGTTCGTGGAACGGCAAACGTGCAAGAGATTATCGCAGACAATTCAAGATTACCAAAGACATGGCAAACGGCACAGCCGTGAACGTCGTAACAATGGTATTCGGAAATATGGGCGATGATAGCGCTACCGGCGTCGGCTTCACGCGCGACCCCGGAACGGGCGAAAACGTAATGTATGGCGAGTATCTCGTCAATGCGCAAGGAGAGGACGTCGTTGCCGGGATTCGTACGCCAAAACCCGTTAAGGAGATGGCGGCTGAAATGCCCGAAATGTATCGCCAGCTGGTGGATTTGCGCAACAAATTGGAACAGCATTACCACGAAGTTCAGGATTATGAGTACACTATTGAAAAAGGCGTGCTCTATTGTCTGCAAACACGCAACGGCAAAATGAATACCGTGGCGCAAGTTCGCACTTCCGTTGAAATGGCAAAAGAGAGGTTGATCACCAAGGAAAAAGCGGTTCTCCGCATCAAGCCCGATGATCTGACCCAACTCTTGAGTCCGCAACTTGATAAAAAACAAGTGGGCGAACCGATTGCAACAGGACTTCCCGCATCACCCGGCGCATCATCGGGACAAATAGTCTTTGATGCCGACGAGGCGGAAAGATGGCGTGATAACGGATATAAAGTCATACTGGTTCGCGAGGAAACAAAACCGGAAGACATTCATGGATTCTTCGCGGCGGTGGGAATTCTCACTTCTCGCGGAGGCAAAACTTCTCACGCGGCCGTTGTCGCGCGAGGAATGGGCAAACCATGCGTCGCCGGCGCTGACGGCATCAAAGTGGATGTACGCGCAAAAGTAGCAACAGTAGGAGAATATACGCTTCACGAGGGCGATGTAATCACCATTGACGGCGGAACCGGAAAAGTATATCTGGGAGAAATCCCCGTTATTCCTCCCGAGTTCTCCGGCGAACTGAAAACATTGCTTTCATGGGCCGACAAATTCGCAACGCTTAAAGTGCGCGCGAATGCGGACACTCCCGACGGAGCGAAAAAAGCTCGCGAATATGGTGCAACCGGTATCGGATTGGTGCGGACCGAACGGATGTTTAACGACACCGAACGTCTCCCTATCATGGTGGATATGATTGTTTCCGAATCGCCGAAAGAAAGATCGGAAGCGCTCAAGAAACTCGCCGATATGCAAAGGAAAGATTTCAAACAAATTTTCCTTGCCATGGCACCGCTTCCCGTTACCGTCCGTCTGCTTGACCCTCCTCTTCACGAATTCTTGCCGGGAGAACTTGATCTCTTGGATAAGATTCGCGAAACGGAAGGAACGCCCGAGGGTGAACACAGCAAAAAATTGCTGGCGGCAGTACGAGTACTTCGGGAAACCAACCCAATGCTCGGACATCGCGGCGTGCGCCTCGGTCTGACCAATCCCGAAATTTACAAAATGCAGTTGCGAGCGATACTTTCCGCCGCCGCCGATTGCGAAGAAGAAGGAACGACCATCGTGCCGGAAATAATGATCCCACAAGTAATCAGCGCGCAAGAAATCAAGCCGATGCTTGCCTTTGCGAAAGAGATTGCCGAAGAGATTGAAGCGAAACGAAACATTTCCGTCAAGTTCGCCTTCGGTACCATGATGGAAACCGTGCGCGCCTGCCTTCGGGCCGACGAGCTGGCAAAAACAGCCGAGTTCTTTTCATTCGGAACGAACGACTTGTCGCAAGCGACATTCTCGTTCTCGCGCGAAGATGCGGAAAACAAATTCCTGCCGTTCTATAACGAGCAAGAAATTCTTATCCACAACCCGTTTGAAATATTGGACGTAAACGGCGTCGGCAAACTGATGAAGATGGCGATTGAAGACGGGCGCAAAACTCGTCCAAACCTCAAAGTGGGCATTTGCGGCGAACACGGCGGCGAACCGAGTTCAATCGCATTCTGCCATTCCGTTGGATTGTCATATGTTTCCTGCTCGCCTCTGCGCATTCCAATCGCAAGATTGGCGGCGGCGCATGCGGCGCTTTTAAGCAAGAAATAAAAGGATAGTTCTTTTTAAACTCAAATCCCCAAGGCATAGCGCCTTGGGGATTTTTTAAATGAATGAAGTACAGAGAAGCTTTTAATCGGGGATGGTATTGCCCCGTTTTTTTGCATCATTCAATATCTCTTTTCCCCGCTTTTTTATCTCCTCGTCTATTTTTTCAAAATCTGCGCCGGCGACAACGGAAAGATCGGTTGCCCTGCCCCAATTATTGCTCGGGTCGTATTTATGCGATGAATTTTCTCCAATATGGGCGCGGATAATATAAAGATTTTTTTGGTGGCGTTTGCGGTACACATTATCATAATCCAAACTGTAATACGCCATTGGTTTCTCGTCGCGATCGTCAAGCTCCGTTCCTTTGATCTTCCACTCCAAACCGTTCTTCCCTTTTTCTTTTTTTATTTCAAACGGAGACAAGTGGTATCCGAGGGTAAAGCCGGAATCTTTCGCTTCCAAAACCAAATGTTCAATTACCGCCTCAATGGGAAGATTTTCCGACCGGAACATTCGGAATCTTCTTTCTCTCAATTCAAACGGGAGAGAAAACGCTCTTTTTTTGTCCTCGGGAGAAAGGGAGTGAACGGCTTCCATAAAACGATTGTACTCTTTTTCGGTTTCAAGATACCCCGCATTTTCAAGCGAACTCTCCACCTCTTCAAGAATATCTTTGAAGATGATATCCAAAAAAATTTCTTCGCGAAGCCGCGTTTCGCCGTTTGTTTCAAGATTATTCTCATTAAGATTATTTTTTTTCTGTTCCATATTATATATTTCTTACCTGATTATTTATATGCAGTATAACCCAACATTAAAAGAAAAACAAAAAAGCGAGCTTCCCCGCTTTTTTATCGTAAAAATATTTTTCCCTAAAGTATCGCTTCTATCTGCGGTTTCATTTGGTAAAACAATTCGGCGAGAAGCGTTTCTTTGTTTTCCTTAATGTACTTTTTTTCATTTTTCAAAATTCTCTCTATTGCCTTGAGAGATGTCTTGTCGTGCAAACTCAGGTAACTTTCAATGGCAAGAATCGCAATCCGATTTTCTTCAACGCGTTCGCCGATATTCGGAAAAAGTTTGCGGACATCGGCATCCAGCATGCCGTACATCTTTGCCTGCATATCAAAGTAATCGCGTATGGTTTTGAGCGCTTCGTCCATCGCCTCTTCGGATTTTTTCTTTTTCTCTATAGAGGAATCGGAGTCTGAATCTTTGTCCTCGTCCGCCTCGCCGTCTGAAATCGGTGTCGCATCAATGTCCGCCTCTCCCGCATTTTTCTCCAAGAAAGCGAGGAATTCGGGATCCTTGGTCGCTATGGCTATATGGGGAGAAACCGATACCGTATTCAAGCCGCTATCTTCATCCTTTGCATTTTTTTCATGTTTCTTTGGAAAAAGTATGTTATAAAGATTTTGCCGTTTACCTCCTATTTCAATATAATTTTCCTCTTTTTTCAGAATATTCTTGACGGCATCCGCCGATGCGGAATCTTGAGAGCGCATAAGCGTCTGAATGGCGATGAGTTCCATTTGCGCCTGCGCCACATCCGGGGCAAGATTTGGAAAATATTTTTGAGAATACGGAAGAAGAAACTCATGAAGTTTTGTTACCATCTCGCGATAAAAACGTATCGTCTTTAACGCATCTTCTCTGCTCGCTTTCTTTTTTTCTTTTTTTCCGGAAAAGAGACGCTCAAAAATATTTTTCTTTTTTCCGTTCGGTTCTTTTTCCTTGGCCACGTCCTTCAGCGTTTCCTTGCTCACCCCATAGACAAGCTCCCGCCAAGTTTTTCCGGACTCCGGATCAACCCTGTCCAATTCTTTCTCGGTTAATTTATTCGTATATCCCGCATCTTCATCGGACGCGGAATCGTTCACGATGGGTTTTTCTAAATGCATGCAAATTCGTTAAATTTATTGTTACATTGCGCATAGCGCTAATTAATTTTACCAACAAGCAAGAAGAAATCATGGACAAAGGTCTTTCCTTAAGGAGGAGTGAATCCGCCAACTGGCGGAGGAACGACGGGGAAAGGAGAGACCTTGGGGAATGATTTCTGTTGCGGAAAGAAAACCTCTATATTTTAATTAGCACTATGCGCTGTTACATTATAACTTTTTTCTAAAAAACAGGCAAAGGAACCGAGCGTATGTTAAATCTTAAACTCAATCACGTCCCCATCGGCCACGATATAATCTTTCCCCTCCGTTCTCACCCAGCCTTTTTCTCGCGCGAGCGAATACGCTCCCGCTTCCAGCAATTTCTCCCAGTGTATCACTTCCGCGCGGATGAATTTTTCTTTGAAATCCGTATGTATCGCCATGCCCGCTTCGGGGGCGGTGGAATTTTTCTTGATTGTCCACGCGCGGGTTTCATCTTCTCCCGTGGTGAAATACGTCATAAGTCCGAGAATATCGTAGCTCTTCCGTATCAAATTATTCACCCCGTCGTCTTTCGCCGCGCCAAGCTCCGCGCGGAACATTTCCCTCTCTTCGCCGACAAAATCTTTCAGTTCCGATTCAATTTTCGCGTCCACTATCACATGACCGGCTCCGCTCTCTTTGAAAAATTCCAAAAGCGTTTTATATCGCTCGTCATAGAGTTCATCCAAATTTTGATTGCCTGATCCGGAACGCTTGTTCAATATATAGAGTATCGGCTTCATGGAAAGCAGGTGCATCGTTTTTACGATCGCTTTTTCGTTCTCGTCCAACGCAACGGCGCTCGCGAGCTTCCCCTCTTCCAGCGCCGGCAAAACGCGCGAAAGCGCCGCCTTCTCGCGCACCGCTTCTTTCTCTCCTCTTTTTACGTCGCGTTCAATATTGGAAAGCCGTTTCGTTACCGTCTGCATATCCGCCAAAATGAGCTCCAAATTTATCACGCCGATATCGTCCATCGGATTGATTTTCCCCGACACATGAATGATGTTTTCATCTTCAAATATCCGCACCACTTGCGCAATGGCATCCGTTTCGCGGATATGCGCGAGAAATTTGTTTCCGAGTCCCTGTCCTTCCGAAGCGCCCGCCACCAATCCGGCGATGTCCACGAACTCAATCGCCGCGGGAATTTTTCTGTGCGAGTGAGAAAATGCGTTCAATTTTTCAAGCCGGGCATCCGGCACCGCCACGACTCCGACCGAAGGATCAATCGTGCAGAACGGATAATTCTCCGCCGGCACCGATTTCTCGGTCAGCGCGTTAAACAGCGTTGATTTTCCCACATTCGGGAGCCCCACGATTCCGATAGATAGCGACATAAAATTTTTGCTTGACCCCGTTAGAAAATCATTCGGAGACAAAGCGGTTAATTATCTGATAAACTCATACTTTCAATTTAATAATGAAGAGAATATTTTTGAATTTTCTAACCGGGGTTGACTTTTAACTGATATTCGTATATACTATACGTACAAATGGCCTCACGGCTCGCACCCGCTTCGCAAGAAGCGGGTGCAAACGTTTTAGAGGATATTTTTCATTTCACCGCGTATCTGCTGGAATACTTCATTTTTCAATTTTCCCATTTTATCTTTCAATCTTCTCGTGTCAAAAAGACGAATTTGAGAGAGTAACGCCGTGCTTTCGTTATCCAAAAAAGAAAATTTGAAATAATATTTTCCTTCTTTTTTTGTGGTGGAAAGAGGTATCCCGACAAATACATTTTTACTGAACTTCTTCAAAACCAAAACCGGACGAGTAAAATATTCATTTTTCCCGTCTTCTTCAAAACCAACATTAACGCCAATGGAAACCCACCAAATTTCCCGCTCGCGGAAATAAAGCGCGTCGGGCGTTTTATGAATATTTTTCTTTTTGCCGTTCCAAACGTCAAAATCTTTCTCTTTTTCCATACCAATCACTATACCCGAAACCGCGTGAAAAATCCACGCTTTTATTACTCGCCGGCAAAAAGTTCTCGCACGTCTTCCCATGTTAATTTTTTGAACATGTCTCCGCTTTCACCAACCAGAGCATCAAACAAACGCTGTTTTTTCTGTTTCAATGCTTGAATTTTTTCCTCAATCGTTCCAGAAGTAAGCAAGCGATACACGTTGACAGTTTTGGTTTGTCCAATGCGATGAGCGCGATCAATCGCCTGATTTTCAACGCTTGGATTCCACCACGGATCAAAAACGATCACGGTATCCGCGGATGTCAGGTTCAATCCCGTTCCGCCCGCCTTTAAGCTGATGAGAAAAACGGTTATGGAAGAATCTTCATTGAATTTCTTTACCAAACTTTGTCGGTCTTTCGTTTTTCCGGAAAGATACGCATGCGAAATATTTCTTTCCTTCAATATGGAGGAAACAATATCAAGCATTCCGGTAAACTGACTGAATATCAAAACTTTTCGCCCTCCCTCGGCGATTTCTTCGACGAGTTCCATGCACATATCAAGCTTTGCCGATTCATATTCGTGGAAATTTTTGTCTTTCGTAAGAAGCGCAGGATGATTGCACGCCTGCCGAAGTTTGGTCAATCCGGCTAAAATATGAATCTGCGCATTTTTAAATCCTTTTTCTTTAACGGTTTCAAAAATTTCACCGCGAACCTTGGCAAGTATCTGTTGGTACAAAATGTTCTGAGACTCGCTCAAGTGACATTGGCTCATCTGCTCAATCTTCGGAGGAAGGTCTTTCAAAACCTCGGCTTTTGTACGCCGCAACATGAAACTTTCCACCTTTCGCCTCAAATGTTCAAGCGCGGAGCGATCACCGGCGTCCATGATGGGTTTATGAAAATGTTTTGAAAAATGTTCATAATTTCCCAGAAATCCCGGCATAAGAAAATCGTAAATCGACCAAAGTTCGGAAACGCTGTTTTCCATCGGCGTCCCCGTAAGAGCCAAACGATAATCGGCGTTTATTTTTTTAACAATCTGCGCATTTTTCGTCGCGTGATTTTTTATGAATTGCGCTTCATCAAGCACCGCATAATTGAATTTCGTTTTCGCGTTTGAAAAAAAGTTTTCATCGCGCCGTACCGTTCCATAGCTCGCCACAACAAGGTCGCAATCCTTTGCTTTCTTTTGCATCTCCTCGCGTTCATTCGGATTGCCGTCATATACCAGCACGTTCATCTTCGGAAAAAATTTTTCCGCTTCCAATTTCCAATTGTATAAAAGAGTTTTCGGACACACGACGAGTGATGGTTTTCCCGCGATTTTCTCTTTATCCAAAACAACCAGCGCCTGCAACGTTTTCCCCAACCCCATATCGTCGGCAAGAATTCCCGCAAAACGATACGAACGCAAAAAATACAGCCATTCAATCCCGTCTTTTTGATACGGTCGGAGAATTTTTAAAAGTTTTTCCGGCATGTGCACTTTCTTGATCGGCTTTCCTTTTTGCATTCGGCGCAAAAATTGTTCAAGACCTTTGGCGCGGACGGAATTATAATGTTCCGAACTCGTCATTACATATTCAAGCTCGGCGGCATGATGCATTCGCCCTTCATATCCGCCTTCTTCGCGTTCATGAAAACTTTTGAGAAGCCGAATCAATCGTTCCAATTCTTTCGGATTTGAAATTTCCACGAGCGTTCCGTCGTCCTTTCTCCAAAACGACTCTTTACGCTCCATAAAATCAAAAAGTTTTTTGAGAGTAACGCGTTCATCTCCGCAATAGCAATTCAAATCAAAATACAGCCAATCGTTATCCGCGTCCATATCGGCTGAAAAATCCGCGCGGAAAACGGCAGTTTCATGCGCCAATTCATCTTTCGTAAAAATAATCGGATACCCGCACTCATTCGCGTATACCAAAAGCTTCGGCCAAAAATCGCGCAAATATTCCGCAACCGGATTTGCTTTTTTCTTTGAACATTTCAGCGTTTTTGTAAAACCGAATTCTTCCGCGCGCAAAGCGAGTTCTTGATACCATTCAATCTCTTTTTCTTCCTCCACCCGACAATAACGTATGACATCATTTTCCACGGTGATTATATGGCTCCCGGGATGTTCATACGGAGGTCTTCTTGTCGGAACATTTCCGCCCGCGCGATGGCTGATAAAAATATTTTCCGAAATATCAGATTGATATATCCCGTAATCAAAAACGGGGACAACACGCAAGGTTTGTTCGTCGTTATTAAAATCAACTTGTATCGCGGGTGTCGGCTCTGTCTCAACTTTTTGCGCACGCAACGATGGTACAGATGACAAAGAAAAAAATTGCCCCGCATCGTACGCAAGTTTGTCAAAGTTTGATATTTCGTCTCCCATTAATTCCGTTTGATAAAAAGTCTTGCCGTTATTATGATAAAAATGAGGATGAACGCGAGAAATAATTGCGGCAAGCAAAGGTGTCAAGCGATGAAATTCAAGAATATCTTTGTTTTCTCTCACAACGCAATTGTCCTTTACCAAAAAAGGTTTATCATGCCAAGATTCTCTTCCTTTCCAATATTCTTCCGCCATTCGGAAATAAAAATTGTATTTCACTTTTGACTCATCGCCATACAACTCGCGAGCTTCATGCACAATCTCGGCTTTCAATTTTTCCGGAGAAAGTTCAATCTTGAGGCGTTTTTTATCATAAGAATAATTTTTACAGATTGGGAAACCAGATTCCGCGAGCAACGGAAACATTTTTTCAACATCGGGAGGAGGAGACAGATAATGACCGAAATTTTTTCCTTTAATGTACTCAAGCAGTTCACGCTGTGCCGAGGTAATATCATCTCTCCCCAATATTTTAACAAGGCTTGCCGTTTGATACGGATTTGACTTGTTGAAAAAACTCGGAGCATATCCGCCGTAAGTATTGAGCTGCACATAATAATCATTCGGATCAAAAACTTTTAGTTTCTTTTCTTTCTGTGGCTTTACCGTATCAGGTACCGAAACGAGAATACCCTGCCGAAGTTCCGGTTTTTTATACTCAAGCAGTTTTTCAATAACATCATTCGGCACCGCATCAGCCGAAATTCCCAAATTGCGCAGTGCTTCCCGCAAAATCGTTTCTTCGTTTTTCGGCTCCATCGATTTCGCTTGCGCTTCTTTTTTTAATGATTCGGCATACGCGAGCGCAAGAGAAACGGCATGTTTGCAATTATCATAATACGGACACGAACAGGAAATTTCATCAAATGTTTCTCTCGCAATGTTAAATTCCAAAAACACATCGTACATTTCACTTCCGCGGATATCGCCGGTTATCACCACCGAATCGCCGTCATCGTTCTTCTCCGCCAACCATTTTTTCACGTACCCATGCCGAAAATACTCGTCTCCGCGAGTGTAAATTTTGGATTCAACTTCCCTCCTGATGGCGCGCCGAACAGATTCCGCAGTAAGCATAATTGTTTTTCACAATAGCATTTTCCCACCGCAAAAACAATAATTCATTTATTGTTCGGGTTGAGACGATATCTTTTTCTACCACCGTTTAAACCTCAAAATATTGCCAACCTTTTTGTTTTGCATTTGAGCCGTATGCTTTTTTATTTTCACTCACAATTTCAGAAGGTTTAAAAGGCTTATACCTATCATCGCTGTTGATCCGAAAATGCGATCCGTCTTTAATCACCAAACCTCCCCAGATAAAATCTTTTTTCTTTCTTTTGTTTTCCTCTTTGATATATTTTTGCAACGCTTCGGCTTTTTCTTTGTTTTGTTCCTCCAAATATCCGCTTGCTTTCGTATCAAAAATTCCCAGCCTGCCATCCTTGAACATTACCAAAAAATCGGGCTGAAATGTTGAGCCTTCACCGTATTTAATGCCAAAATTCAGAGCCATGTGTTCATCTCCATTCTGCCACCACCAGAGAATTTTATCTTTACTCTTTTCCAAAAATTCAAGAAATTCCCTCTCAACATCGCTATCTAATCGTAGATATGTTTTTTTATCCTGCACGTGCTTATAGAGAGCCTGTTTAAAATCAAATGGTTTATACGTATTCGGATTATAATTTCTTGTCTCGGAAATTTCCCACGCATTATTCCATTCTTCCGTTTCTTCAATTTTTTTCTTCAATTCCTCTTTTTTGAACGGCTCATACGCTTTCACAGCATCATTGAATAATTGCCCAAATTTCTCAAAATTATTAAGTACCAGATTCTTAATATAGATAATTCCGTTATTATCCAAATCAACACCAGCATATTTTTCAAACCAATTCCATAGCGCATCCTGTACGCGATCAAGTGAGCGTTTTGGCGCATATCCGTTAAGATTTTTTTTGATAACACTTTCAAAAGCGCGGTCTTTATCATCTTCCGACAAATACGCAAGAAAATTTTCATCCGAGCTTATTTTTTCCTCGGACAAGAAATCATATAATTTTCCCTCTATTTTTTCATTAAGAACAAGTTCAACTTCTCCCTCCAGATTTTCTACGTTTATTTTTTCCTTAATTTTTTTAATGTTTTTCTTCACTTCCACCGGAGAAAAAATACCCTTTTTAATACCGAAATAATCACAAAATACATTTTCGAGTGGAACATCAATTCCTGCGGTTATATCTCCGTAATCAATGCGGTTGTGATAATACGACAGCAATGACATCGGCACATATTTCTCGTCGCGTTTGACGTGAACGGATTTAATGGCATTTTTGATAATCCAATCTTCATCACCTTCAAAATCCAAATCATTTTCTTTTACGTTTGTATAAATGTACGAGGTGTCCAATATTTCATTATTATAATGTTTCGCTTCGGGCATACGGATAATCCTCCCGACAACCTGAATTTTAAACACAATGCTTTGTATGTCGCGAAAACCGACGAGAATATGCGCGCGTGGACAATCCCAGCCGGTATCAACCGCTTGCTTAAAAATAAGAAATTCTACCGTATCATCATTTTTCGTAATCAACTCTTTTTCTTGATTTACTTTTTCCTCCGTCGTCCACACCGCTAATTTGTGATTTTCTTTCGTAATATCTTTTTCTGCTAAAAATGACTCGATAAACACCTGTTTATCTTTTCCCGCCTCCGTATTCGGTATCTGAACCAAGACGAGCGGATTTATTTCTTTTCCTCTTTTTTTATATTCGTCTGCTATTTCCAAACGTTTGCGGTACGCCGATTCCAAAACCAATTTTTGAGAAGACATCGGGTCATCGCTGATTTTATCAATGTCTTTATTGACGACTATTTCTTTCTTGATCATTCCTTCGGCGATAACATCCGCCGGTTGTACTAAAATTCTTTCGTCATAATCCTTTGACGTTGGAGTAGCGCTCATTTCTATCGTTAAATCGGGTTTAACAATTTCATTCCGCAATTCAAAAGCGCGTTCGGCTTTGTCGCGCGCATGGCTTTCGTCAATAATCAAAATTATTTTTATTCCCGCGTTTCGCGTGTTTTCTATGAGCTCTCTGAAATT